>Ga0183095_10558_pt1 | contig 99667 bp, 81 predicted proteins | sample BioMet4_FD_130346 | JGI IMG/M metagenome (GOLD analysis project Ga0183095, IMG submission 130346) | Microbial communities from bioreactor (seeded with sewage sludge) at LBNL, California, USA - Biofuel metagenome 4 (v2) (version 3) | ecosystem: Engineered > Bioreactor > Anaerobic > Unclassified ...
AAATGCCCACCTAAAAAAAGATTTACCTGATGTCTTCATAATATTCAGAGATTTAATGAAATTAAACATATTAATCCATCCAAATGCAAACTGGTAAAAAGTTGGCAACGGACACCCGAATAGAAGAACAGATATTATACAAATACCTACATTCAATCAAAGAACGATAACAAAAATACCATTTTTCAACAACACTTCCAAAATTCAGTTCAGCAAAGTTCATTATAAAGCAATACGAACAAACTTACTTTTGTTCGTAAATTTGTTCGTAATCTTTATAATTGCTTGATTACCAAGCTTTCTTGCGGAGAAGGAGGGATTCGAACCCCCGGTCCAGTTACCCGGACACCGCATTTCGAGTGCGGCCTGATCGACCACTCCGGCACTTCTCCATCGATTGCCGTGCAAAGGTAATACATTTTTGACTATAGTGTACTTCGTTTCTATCCTTAATCACCATTTACCAGCCCTCTTCTGACCCCTCTACAGTTTGATTGCAGTATATATCCAGGTGCTGTGGCAAGAATACATTGTACCATAATATGCAATCTGGCCACTTTGATTGGCAGTAAAAGTCAGGATATTCCCATTTAAAATAGCTGGGCTGTATGTTATAATATTGCCTGATGAATCAGAGGTTTTTGACGGATTAAGATATAACATCGAACCTAATACACTTCCTGTCGTTGAAATGTAACCGGACAATTGGACCGAGTTTGCAGATATCTTTGATATTGTCAATATGCCGGAATCGGTTGTCATAACTGAGTTATTTCCCCAAGTCATCTGTTCTGTTACACTGACCGAATATGTTCCAATGAACTCTTCCACATTGTAATCACCTTGATCCGGGGAACAAGATGCTATTAATATACTGACAACAAAAAAAACGATTAAATATTTTAAGTCCTTCATTGATTATTGTGTTTAACCAACTACAAGATAGCTATTCATACCTAACAATCCTATTGTTTTAAAATTTCCCTTCTTTAGCTGGCTTCGATTTGATAAATCTATCGTATATAGCCAAACTGATCGCATCGTAAGTCCACTAACGCTCGTGTGCGATAGGAATTGTGGAAAGACGAATTTTTGCATTATAGGAATGCCATTGAAGATCATTCTGTCTGAAGTGATACGGATTATCAAAGTTGGTACGTCATTTATCCATTGTGGGGTATATTCAACTTGACATCCTTCAGCGGACAATGGTTCATATGAGTAGAATACTATAATTTTTCAAGAATGTGTACGTACTCGATAGTCGAATTAGCTTTAATGTTCCTATTATTATCCCTGTCGGCTTTAAACCTAGAATACTCTTGTTGAACAAGATCATATTTGCCATACTTGGACATTATCTTACCCACTTCGTCAGTAGACATCAAGCCTTCATTATTATAAGAAAGAAAGATAAACTTGAAATTTGCCTTACGGATCAGATCATCGAATACGGTTTTAACTGTTATTGAACTACAGTACTTCGATCTGTCATATTTCGGCAAACCTGTCTTTCCACTTGGGATAAAGGGCTTATACTCTGCAATCGTGTTTAATAAATGATAATTGGCACCAAACTGACGTGTATTATATGGTGGATCCAAATATAGGATATCTCCATCAATATGAGTAATCAAATCATTCGCATCTTCTTGATAGACCTCGTGCAAATTGTTATTAAATTCGTAATACGCTGGTTGTAAGACAAAAGACTTGGAGGCTGATTTCTTCAGATGCTTCAAAAACGCGCCATATACCGATGCTGTATTAGCGACCTTGTCAGCACTTTCCAATAAACTGCATAATAGAAAATAATACAATTGTTCATTGATTTCACCAGACTTTTTCCAGTTTTCAATCTGTTGTCTTATGGCATCGACCTTCATTCCATTATTATCAGAAAAGTACTGCCGCCCGGAGCCGCTACCTAGACAATAATTCTGATAAATGAATCCACTATTAATTGGACTAAGAGCATTTAAGCGGTTAATATATTCTTCCTTCCCAATTATTTCTTCGTGATTTTCGATATAATTTTTATTGAGCACATAGCTATAATACTCAACATCATTGGATATCACTTTATTGACAGCCGTCTTAAAGCTACGCCCCACGACTCCAGTCCCAGCAAAAAGATCACAAAATACCAAATTGGACAAATCAGTCCCCACAACATTCTCTATAATAGGATGAAGAAAAGGTAAAAGGGAATATTTAGAACCGATGTAATTCATTTCTATTTATTCAATATGTACTCGGGAGTATGTTCTAAGGCATCTTTTGTTATTCGAACGACGAAACTACGCCTATACTCGACTGGATCATATTGATAGCATCCTTTACAACCTAATTCTTCTGTGGAGATTCACACTGTTAACAATATTCATCCGCAACAATAAGCGTAAATACAAAGATAGGAAAAAACGCTGAGTGTTAGGATTTCTATTGTTAACTTTGCGAAAAGACGATATACCGATGAGGAAAATTGAAAGAGATCAGGCAACGGTGCGGTCGATGGTGGAATTATATTGCATACATCACCTAAAGTGCAAAGAAGTTCCAGAGGAATATGATGAGTTGGCAGACTATGCTTGCATCAGGCTGGAGCATTGCAAATACGGCGATGCCAAACCGGCTTGTAAAAAGTGCCCAATCCATTGTTATGCTCCGCAGCAGAGACAAAGGATAAAAGAAATTATGCGTTGGAGTGGCCCCAGAATGATTATTTATTCCCCCAGAGCATTGTTCAGACACATATGGCAATGTTTGTTTGTATAATAATTTGTCGTAAATTTAAGTCGTGATCTATTATTTGCAATAAAGTAAGATATACAAAAATGGACAATAAAACATACAAAACAAATAACGCACAAAAGTCTGAAGAGTTGCTGAATGCCGCACTGGAACACGTTCCATTCTACAGGAAGCATTGGAAGCAATTCGATCCAGGCAAAGATGCCGACATTGACACCAGGTTCAATGCCTTGCCTATATTGACCAAGGCAGATATGCGCAAATGCTTTCCAGCAGGGCTGGCAGATGATAGGTATGACATCCTGAAAGGCTTGGATGACAATAAGATAGAATACACTTTCACGAGTGGAACCACAGGCGATAAGGTCATTAATCTTTGGAATCAAGAGTGGTGGCACGCTTCGGAAATGGCCTCTTGGAAGTTGAATCACGCCCTTGCCAACCTCCACTACCCTCCCCGCCAAGCCACACTTGCCAGTTCCCTGAATGTCGGCATCCATTGCGAAGAAGATTTGCCAATGGATCACAGGATAATGGGCAACATGCTCTACCTTAATGAGAAGATGAATATTATCTGTTGGAAAGAATTTCATTTGCGCCGGATGGTCAATGAGATCAATGAATACAAACCGGAAGTTTTGGAAGCCAACCCTTCCCTATTAGCCAAACTCTGTTTCTGGGCAATCGACAATGATGTAGCCATTTACACTCCAAAGGTCATAACATTGACATACGAATTGCCATCAACGGCACACTTGAAAGCAATCAAGTCAGTATTCAATTGTCCTATTGTAAGTTCCTATGGTACAACAGAAACCGGCTTCGTGATGGAATCTTGCCAAGATGGACGGTTCCATCAAAACATTGATGCTTGCCGAATCGATTTCATTCCTATCAAACCAGAATTCGGACCTGAGGGTTTGGGGCGCATTGTAGTATCAGCATTTGGAAATCCGTGGTCGAATATTATTCGTTTCGATGTTGGGGATTTCGTAATGTCCGGAAAGCCTGATTGTCCTTGTGGTCACAATGACGGCTTCACTGCAGATAGCATAGAAGGCAGAGTCACCAATTCCACATTCGACTCCAATGGCAAGATAGTCACAACTGCAATGGCCGACAGGACGATATCGATGATTCCAGGCATACGTGAATATGACCTGGTTCAGAAAACGCCGTCGAAATATCTTCTTATGCTTGTATCAACAGAGTCCGAAGCAGAAACCATCAAAGCAGGAACCGGCAAATTGAAACAACTCTTCGGTTCTGGTGAATTCGAAGTTCATTGTGTCAGAGAATTACTTCCCGGTCCTGCTGGAAAGTACCGAAGGACTCACGCAGAGTTCGCCTTTGACGACTGGTCATTGATGCAATCCGCTTACGACTTCTAGTCTTTAAGGATATCGTCTATCAAATCCAGCTCTTCTTGTGAGAAGTGCTTATTTTTCAATGCCGAAAGGCTGTCATCCATTTGAGCAACACTGCTCGCTCCTATGAGAACAGAAGAGACACGTTCATCTCTAAGATCCCAAGCGATAGCCATCTGAGCCAAGGACTGTCCTCTCGAGATAGCCAAATCATTCAACTTCCCGACCTTGGACAGAGCCGAAGGTGTAATTTGCTCAACTTTCAATGTTCCTTCGCCTTTTGCCACCCTTGAATCCGCTGGAACTCCCTTGAGATATTTGTTTGTTAGCAATCCCTGAGCCATTGCCTGAAAAGCGATTACACCCATACCCTCTTCCTTAGTGACATCGAAAAGGCCCTCTTCAGGATCCCTATTGAACATAGAATATCTGGCCTGATGGATAAGACACGGCGTACCCATTTCTTTGAGAATTGAGGCAGCCCTGCGAGCCATTTCTGGTGGGTATTTCGAAATCCCCACATACAAAGCCTTGCCTGCTTTCACTGCAGATGACAGAGCACCCATGGTTTCTTCCAATGGGGTATCCATATCTGGGCGATGTGAATAGAAGATGTCCACATATTCAAGCCCCAACCTTTTAAGGCTCGCATCCAGGCTGGACAATAAATACTTTCTGGATCCCCATTCGCCATAAGGGCCCGGCCACATACGATGTCCAGCCTTTGTGGAAATGACCAGTTCGTCTCTATAGGAAGTCAGGTCCGAGTGAAGTATTTTCCCAAATATCCGCTCACTCTCACCTAAACTATAATTATTGGCAATGTCGAAATGAGACACCCCGCAATCGAAAGCGTGAGTTATCATTGCACGACAATTGTCATAATCGTCATTTGGGCCGAAATGTTGCCAAAGGCCAAAAGAAATTTCCGGTAGAAGCAGTCCGCTCCGACCTATGCGCCGATATTCCATTTTGTCATATCTGTTATTGTCGGGAATATAGTTTTTCATTGTAATAGATATTTGACTGCAATTTAACATTTTTTATTTGCAATCCGCTGGTTTGCCTACAAACTATTCCTTTTCGACTATGTCGTCAATCGGGTCGGCATTGGCGGCCTTGAGGCTCTGAGACAGGATGGCGAAGAATGAGATCAGAAGGGTGAAGGCTCCTGCAGCAATGAAGATCCACGGACTCAATTTGATCCTGTAAGAGTAGTTGGTGAGCCAATTGCCCATAAAGTACCAGATGATAGGGACAGCAATCACGAAGGCAATTGCCACATACATCAAGAACGAACGTACTAGTTTGACAGTCACCTGTTTGCCGGTGCTCCCGAAGACCTTGCGGACGGCTATCTCCTTGCTCCTCTGCTGTATGTAATATGTGCTCATCGCCACCAGCCCCAACAGCGAAATCAATATCGCCACTCCAGCGAAAAGGCCCACAATGGCCGACATCTTCCTTTCGCTCTCGTATTCGGATGCTATCACCTGATCCACAAAAGGATGCTCATCTTCAAGCTCCTGATGGTATACTTTCCTGAAGACGGATTTCACAGTATTGTATCCATCCACAAGATCTCCGTTGAGAAGAATGCTGAAACCCCACGGATTCTTCATGTACTTCCTGTCAACAATCTGGATCACTACCGGGACATTCCTGTTCAGTATGTTCCTGAGATGGAAATTCTCAAAGATTCCACGTATCGGCTGCGGTTTCCCTCCCCATCTGCTGTCAGTAAGCTGGACAGTCCTTGAGTTCTTGTCCAATCCCAATTCGGAAAGCAGTTCCTGATTGACATATACCCCGTTTTGGTCATCTATGTGATTGTCTCTTGTAAGTTTCAGGCCGTACATCCTGAAAAAGTCCTGGTCTCCTATTAACGTCTGGATTGAAACTGTTTTCCCATTCAGCATCGTCGTATTGTTATTTCCGCCATCTTTGGGCGTACCCTTGTTGCAAGAGACCAGGGAGACACAGGGTTGGGCTTTCAGTTCATTGATGAAAGCCTCTTTCTGAGTGGAATCCCCAGGATTGCCTATTTCGACTATGCTGTCCGTATTGAAGCCCAACGGGGCGTGTATCAGATGCCGTGTCTGCAGAAACATCGTAATCGCAATGCCTATCATCGAAATGGTGGCGATATTCTGGAAAACGATGAAAATCTTGCTGAACACCGTCTTTGTCTTAAGACGGAATGTTCCCCTTACAACTTCAATAGGCTTGGCCTTGGATATGAACACCGCAGGGACGATTCCGGCAAGCAGACCTGTAACCAAGGAAATCAGAAGCAGAGACAAAAGCCCTGCAGCGGAAAACATGTCTTTTGCAGACATCGGGGAATCGAGCAGATGTCCGGCAAAAGGACATGCGGCCCAGGAAAACATAATGCCTATCACCATTGAAAGAAGGCACAAGAATACACTTTCCATTATGAGTTTCAGGAAGATGTCCCCCCTCTGGCTTCCCAACAGCCGGCGTGTGGCCATTTCCTTTGCCCTGTATCCCGACTGGGCAATCGTAAGATTGGTGTAATTCATCATCGAAAAGATCAATATCAGCAATCCTACGGCAATAAGTATCCTCAACAGCGTCAAATTTCCTCTGGACGTGACACCGTTGCTGCATTCCGTACCTGAGAAATACAATTTGTCAAAAGGTACAAGAAGGACTTTTTCCGCACAATCCGGCATCTTGTAAAACCACCAGAATGTCCTGAAGTAATCTCTCATATCATCGGCCTTGGCACTCAAATCCGTTCCCGGTTTCGCCAGGATGAATATTTCAGCGGCGCTCGCATTGTTCATCCCGTCGCCTTTCATCGACCGATTCTCTATGTTTTCGAAACGGTCTACCATTTCACAGTCTTTTCCGACACTTGAATTCTTCATATCGGCAGCCAAACCGGTGACTTTAAGATGCCTGCCGTCAACGACGACCATCTTTCCCAAAGGATCGTCCTTGCCGAACATCTTATTGGCAAAACTTTCTGTCAGCACTACGGCATCTGAGCTCTCAAGGACCCGGTTCGGATCGCCTTCAAGAAGTTTGAAGTCGAAAATGCCATAGAATGTGGAATCGGCGCACAATTCCGAAACTTCGAATTTGACCCCGGAAGGAAGTTCCACCGTCGAATTCTGTGTTGCCACAGCACAGGTCTTTTCAATTTCAGGATAATGGCCGTTCAGATGTTTCTGAATGCCCCAATGTCCTCCCGTATAGCCTTTGTCACCCGTATCCTTTATGGTATAACCCATTACATAAGTCCTGTCGGACTTGGAATGGATCTTGTCCACCTTTATTTCATCCGAAGCGTACAAGCCTATCAGTATCACGAAGGCAAGACTGACCGAAAGGCCAAACACATTTATCGCCGTATAAACCTTGTTGCGGCTCAGAAAAGTCATATACGACTTGATATTAAATACGTTCTTCATTATCTTTTATTTATTGCAAACTGCTGGTTTGCCTACAAACTATTCGTGTACGATCTGACCATCAAACAGATTCATAGTCCTATGGGCAAATTCTGCATCGTGCTTGTTATGGGTTACCATAACGATGGTGGTGCCTTCCCTATTGAGTTCGGTGAGAAGTTTCATCACTTCTTCTCCGTTTTTCGAATCAAGGTTGCCGGTAGGCTCATCGGCCAATATCAGTTTTGGACCGAAAACGACAGCTCTGGCTATAGCGACTCTCTGCTGCTGACCGCCACTGAGTTGATGAGGAAAATGCCCGGCCCTATGGCTGATGGCCATTCTCTTCATTATTTCCTGTACTTTCTGTTTGCGTTCAGAAGCCTTGATATCCATATAAGTCAATGGAAGTTCCACGTTTTCAGCCACATTCAATTCATCAATCAGATTGAAACTCTGGAATACAAAGCCGATCTGGCCTTTACGTACATCGGTGCGATCTTTTTCCTTAAGATTGCCTACTTCTTTGCCTGCAAGCCAATATTTTCCGCTTGTAGGATTGTCAAGCAAGCCAAGTATGTTCAGAAGGGTGGACTTACCACATCCTGAAGGTCCCATTATGGCAACAAATTCACCATCTGCAACTTCAAATGAAACATTGTTAAGGGCAATCGTCTCGACCTCTTCGGTACGGAACGATTTGCAAAGGTTCTCTACTTTAATCATATTTATAAGTATTTAATTATTAATAATTTATTCATCTTTCAAATAATCTACCGGATTGCTAGTGGCAATTCGGGAGCAGTTTATGGCCACGGCTCCGAGTATTACTAGAAGAAGTACTAGTAGGACCGCAAAGAAATAAAGCGGATTGAGAGTTATCTTGCTAGAGAAGAGCATCAACCATTTTTCTGAAACGACCCAAGCTGCAATGACTCCTACCAGAAGAGAAGGGACTGCAATCTGAATCATACTCTTGAAAAATAGCGAGAAGATATCTCTTTCCACTGCTCCATTTACCTTACGAATGGCTATTTCCTTACGTCTACGCTGTACCTCGTCGCTTACATACCCCACCAATCCGAACAATGAAATGATAAGTATCACGCAGCCGGCTATCAGAACGCCTGTACGGAAACTCTTCTGGGATGCATATTCGTTCATAACCAACGTTGAATAACTTGAAACTGTCAACTGTTTGTCCGGGAATAGTGCTTTGGATTTGTCATATATGAGTTTGATGGACTTATCGTCCATATTATGGAACTTGATCATAATAAAACTTCCTGCCGGATGGCTATAATAGAACATCACACTTGGGCGTTCGTCTAGGTTATTGAATGAGCCCAACACTATATCCTTGTAAACACCGCAAATGGTCAATCGTTTATTGTTCAGACCACTATGTTCTGATATCATTACTTGCTTCCCAACAATATCCGGCCCCCATTTGGCTACCGTCTCCATCTTTTTCACAAACGATTCACTTACCATCACTTCACTAAGGCTATCTAAACCATTAGTGAAACCTGTTCCTTGAATGATTTCTATTCCCATTACTTTGAAATAATCGTCATAGGTATAATATAGATCGGCGATGTTGAAGAGATCCCTGTCGTCACCAGGAATCCTCACATTATTCCCGGATTGACCGTGAATAGGCAATTCCCAAGAACAAGAGATATCCTTTACCTGTGGCAGATGTTTTAACTCATTGATGCATCGCTCATTATCGCTCATATTGGCTCCGTCCACAGTCAGAACTGCCAGATTAGAATAATCATATCCCAAATTGGCATTAACCATATGGTCGTATTGCTTGCTTACCACCAACAAAAGACTGAAGAGAAAGCCCGCTGCAATGAACTGCACCGATAGCAAGGCCAACTTCCAACGGCGTCTGGTCTCTTTGAATCCTCTAAATGACGATGCAACAGGAATGGAAGAATACATTATTCCTGGGACAATGCCACCAAGCACCAATACTATTACGCAAAGTATCAACAATATCCAACTACCTTTATTGAACAATATCACACTTATTGGGGCAGAAATCATATTCTCGATTGTGCCTTTGCAGCAATAAAGTATGATGGCCGCCAATAATATTGACAATATCAAATGAGCTAATGCTTCACTGAAGATGATTCCGCCAATAGTCTTTCTCCCAGCACCGTAGCATTTACGGATAGCCATTTCTCTGGACCTGGTTACCATATTGCCTACCACGATCAGAAGGTAATTCATCAATGCAGAGAAAAGCAGTACAAATGCAAGCAATGACAATATCCAAGCCATTTTCTTTACTTGCGGATTTGACTTATATACGTCAGAGATGGCTGTAAATGAATAACTTTGGCTTACTCCGTATTGTTTCTGAAGCTTTGCCGGGAAATGGTCTTCTACCATACGGTTCACAGCATTTTTCAAGTCTTCCGGTCTGGCACCTTCGGTCAGACGTATATAAGAAGAATACCTGTCGTTTCCCACCCAATTTGTCGTGCTGCCTGGTTGCATTAGATCGTATGTCCTCGATGAAAGGAAGATATCTAAGCCATATAGCGTAGAATTGCGTGGAAAATCCTCGAATACGCCTTTAATCACCAAATCGTACCCAGGGAGTCCAGCAATTACGAAGTGCTTTCCCATCACTTCCCCTCCTATCTGCTTTGCAAGAGAAGCGGCTATCATACAATAATATGGTCTGGACAATGCTTCCTTTGGGTCACCTTGGATGATTTTACGTGGAAGTACATCGAAAAGGCAACTGTCGGCTATGTCGATATTGGCCGAAAAAGTCTTTTTATCATCCAATATGCATTGTTGATCGTTGAATGTCTGCGTAATTCTGGTTGCAGCCTCGACTTGAGGTGCATATTGTTTCAAACCAGGGGCAACTGCACCAGGAGTAAAAGGATAATCGTTGATTTTTCCATCCTGCCCTATGACCTCATTGATAGCATAAGTTCTTTCGAAATCGGGAAAGAAACTGTCAAATGACTGCTCAAAAAAGACCTCAGCAATCAGGACACTGCTGGTTGCGAGTCCAAGTGATAGACAGAGTATCTTCACCAGATTATGCTGACCTTTCGCTGGAATATTGCGAAAAGCTTTACTCAAATTCTTAAAAAATGCCATCTTATTTCAATATTAATACGTCATTGTCTTTGTATGCTTCATAGCCACTCACTATCACTTTCTCACCTGGTTGGAGTCCCTCTAGAACTTCATAATAATCAGGATTCTGCCTGCCGATGCGAATCTTGCGGCGATAAGCCTTTTGTCCATTCTCGTCCATAACGAATATCCAAGATCCACCTGTCACCGAGAAGAATGTGCCCTTAGGGATAATGACCGCATCCTGTGACTGCCCCAATTGCAGGTCAATATAATAGGTCTGCCCGGTACGAATATTGTCTGGTCTCTGGCCGGCAAATACGAAATCAATCTTGAACCGGCCTTCCCTGACTTCAGGATAGACTTTGCGCACCTTAAGCGGATAGGTTTTCCCTTCTTTAGTGAAGGATGCCATCAATCCGGAACGCACCCTGTCTACATAATGTTCATCTACCTGAGCCTCAACCTTATAGTCGCTGAGATCGTTGATCTGACCGATTTTCTGCCCAGAGCCAATATTCTGGCCGAGTTCCACATCCAACAATCCCACTTCCCCTTCTATCTGGCTGCGGACATTAAGATTGTCCTTGCGCTCTCGCACCAACATCACATTCTGGCGCATATTGTTAAGATTGTCTTTCATCTGGTCCATCTGTGTCATCCTATAGAGACTGTCCTGCACCAAACGATCCTGAATCAGTTTATGCTTGCGCATAGTAAGATCATAATCTTCTTTGGCCTGCAAATATTCTTCTTTGGAATTCAATTGTTCCTTGTAAAGACGTTCTTGCTGACGATATGCACGGTTTTTCCTAACCAAATCCAAATCGAGCTGAAGCTTTTCATTCTTATTGTTCAACTTGTCCTGCTCCATACTGATTTGTGTATTGCGGAGCATATCCTGCTTCTCAGCCAATTCGGATTCGGCATTGAGAATCTGCAAATCCAGATTTGAGTTGCTCAGTTTGACAAGGACGTCGCCCTTTTGCACGTGTGCGCCTTCTTCCACTACTTTCTCCATCACGATTCCTCCTTCTTCCGGACTTACCTGAACCACGCTGATAGGAACGACTGTCCCGTCAAGGTTCACGAAATCATTGAATTTGCCGCGTGTGACATCCACAATGCTGATGCCTTTTCTGTCAACCTTGAGAGTATTGGCATAATTGCCCAATGCAAGCCATACAAGCAAGCCGGCAAGCAACACACCACCTATAATGTATGGGTAGTATTTGCGAGGAATCCCCTTTTTCTTTTTAATCTCTATATCCATTGCAATTAATTATTTGCTCTTATTATCCCAATACCTTTGTAATAATCCACAAGCCTGTCTTTCAGCACATAAAGCATTCTCATCTGAAGAAGAGACACCTTGGACTGAAGCAATGTGTTGGCAGCAGTCCTGAGGTCGAATGAACTTAACATTCCTTCTTCGAATTTTCTTCTGGTCTGCTCATAAGAAAGGCCGTCAGCCTCCACTTTTTTCTCCATTTGCTCTATTTCCTTTACATATCCGTTCCTGTCCATAACAGCCTGAGCGATATCGTCGTGCAATTTTCTCAAGGCCTCTTCCTTGTCAAGTTCGGCTGCTTTCATATCGCAATAAGACTTTTTAACATTCCCGTAAGAGGAATAATCAAACAGAGGTATGCTTAATGTCGCACCCACATATTCTCCCATATTGTTTTTAAACTGGTTGTTAAAACCTGAGACAGAACCTGGTGTGGTAATATTCTTATAATAATTTGTGGAAACTCCTGCAAAAAGACGCAATGATGGAATCAATCTCCCTTTCTGAATATTGAAACTGTATTTTGCTGAAGATGCGTTGAAGATAGCTGTTTTCGCTTGCATCGAATGATCAAGTGCAAAGGAATAAATGTTTTCGGCATCTTCAAGTCTGTACTCAGGGACAATATGTGTCAATAATGTATCTACTTCGAGCGAGTCCCCTATCGGATAATTCATAGATGACTTCAATGCAAGCAATGCCGTTCCTGCGAGATGAGACTGATGTGTGAAATTGTAATCGTCTTCTGCCACTTGAGCGGATATCTGGGCGACATCTGGTTTTCCTTTGAGGCCAAGTTCTTCAAGAGCCTCTGTTTTGGCTAGAAGTCTTTTGCTGTCGCGAAGTTTGTCGGAAGCCAGATCCACGCAGGCTTTCGCATATACCATATCGACAAATTTCTGCATCACTTCTATTTCTTTATCCTCTGAGGCCTTGTTGACATTGTTCAATGCAAATTCCCTTTTGGCTTTCGCTTGACGGAACTGATTGATAGTCCTTCCGCCGTCGAATAATGTCAATGACGACGATAGATTATAATAATTGTTGAATGTAGTTTGGGTCTTGTAAGTATTAGTTTCAGGGTCGATGTTACGTCCCCAACTGTATTCTCCGCTCACTTGAGAATCAAATGTAGGAATGAAGCCTCCGATGGCGGAATTCATTTCAGCTTTACTGCTTTTTGCCTGCCATTGCGATTTCTGAACTGCTATGCTGTTGCTGACTGCGTAGTTTAGGCAACTGTCCAATGTCCAATGTCCTTGGTAAGATTGTGACCAGCCCGCCCATTGGGCGGTTGTGATAATGACGATGACTAAGGTAAAATGTCTTAAGAAACTACTTTTCATTACTTATTGTTCTATTCGGCAATAAGTTAAGCCATCTTTATGCCACTATGTACAATTAATTACAGATCAATATATTAACAAAAATTCTTGACAAACCAAGTGTCTAAAAATTAGACACCTGCGTCAAGAAATTGGACAATAGAAGTATTAAATTGAATTATGGCAGAACTATAGCGAATCGGTCATAATATCAGCGATATCATCTTCGGTAAGCGGAGCCCAGGCACCTGTGAGAGGCTGGGTGGTGGCAACGTGATGTGCCATCTCACGGACACGTCTTCCATCAGGAATGCCCACCTGAGTAAGATGCATTGGAATACCGATGCCTTCAAAGAAATCATACATCCTGTCAATACTCTTATTTGCTATCTCCATTTCAGGCAAGCCAGAGTCGATACCAAGTACGTTCACACCGAACTTCACGAATCTTGGCAAAGTCTTCTCATTAAGGATATGCTTCATCCAACGAGGAGTGATGATAGCGAGCCCGAGACCGTGAGTGATATCGTAATATGCTGAAAGAGCGTGCTCTATGGCGTGCATAGGCCAGCCTGACTCAGCGATGCCAAGCGAATAAATCCCGTTGCAGCCATACGTGCAAGCGAGGAATATATTCGCACGAGCCTCATAATCCTTTGGATCCTTAAGCACTAGAGGAACATTGTTCATCAATGTCTTGAAACCAGCCTCGCAGAAACCATCGCTAAGTTCATTGGAAGGCGAAGCGAAATACTGCTCCATTATATGATTTATTGCATCAGCAACACCTGCAATAGTCTGACGATCAGGCACAGTGAAAGTATAGGTCGGATCTATGAAAGAGCACACAGGCCAAAGATGTTCATCCATATAGCCTATCTTGTCATTTGTCTCGGTACGAGAGATGACACCGCCCGCATCATACTCGCTTCCAGTTGCAGCCATAGTAATAATATCGACTATTGGCAATGCAGCCTGGGCCTTCACCTTATAAGAAATAAGATCCCACGGATCGCCATCGTACTTGGCACCTGCCGCAATGGCCTTTGAACAATCAAGAACACTACCGCCTCCCACTGAAAGAATTAACTCAATGTTATTTTCCTTACAAAGGCGCACACCGTCCAGAACGCTAGGATCATATTTCGGATTAGGCTCGATGCCACCCAATTCAGTTATCTCAAAATCCTTGAGCAAGGATTTGACCTTCTCGTAAAGGCCGCTTCTTTTAATGCTGCCTCCGCCATAAGTGAGAAGTACCCGCTTGCCCATAGGAGCCATAACTTCTGTCAGTTTATCAACTACTCCCTTGCCAAATATCAGGCGTGTAGGAGAACAATAATCAAAATTTACCATATCAATATTATTTTCACGTTGCAAAGTAACGATAAATATAATTATTTCTCTGTATACATTTCCCAGAAATCATTACCATTTTTACCACTAATACCTTTTCCCTTTTTCAGAAAGTGGAACCGATATTGTGCTAAGATTGCTACATTTGCAAGTAAATAATTCTCGAAATGGCTAAAAAAGGCACATTGCTGGTCGTAGATGACAACAGGAACATACTCTCAAGCGTGAAAATGCTGATGGATGGCACATTTGCAAAAGTGATCACTATTGCAAATCCCGCAGAAATTCCAGCCAGCCTAAGGGAACATAAGCCTGATGTAATTTTGCTGGATATGAACTTCCGCAATGGTATCAACAATGGCAACGAGGGCATCTTCTGGCTGAGGGAAATCAAGAAAGTCCTGCCTTCCGCCCAAGTGGTCCTTTTTACCGCCTATGCTGATATCGAGTTGGCAGTGAATGGCATCAAGGAAGGGGCTACGGACTTCATTGTCAAACCCTTCGACAATGCCAAGATGATGCAAACTCTCACTGGTGCTTACGACAAATGCCATAAAGACAATAGCAAACCGACAATGCCCTATGTACCAATGTATTGGGGCGAAAGCGAGGCAATGGGCAAGCTCCGCTCGCTTGTCGAGAAAGTGGCCCCTACCGATGCGACAATATTGATAACTGGCGAAAACGGTACAGGTAAGGAAATGCTAGCCAATGAGATACACCGTCTCTCTCCTCGCGGCGGAATTCCGATGATCCCGATTGATATGGGAGCCATCACTCCCACACTTTTCGAAAGTGAACTTTTCGGCCACGTCAAAGGAGCCTTCACCGATGCCCACGAGGACAAGATCGGCAAATTCCAAGCAGCTGAAAACGGCACTCTGTTTATGGATGAAATCGGGAACCTCCCGTTCGACCTGCAAGCCAAACTCCTGACAGCCATACAGCGCAAAAGTATTGTAAGAGTCGGGGACACAAAGCCGATTCCAATGAATGTCAGGATGATATTCGCAACCAACAAACATTTGGACGAAATGGTCAGGGATGGAGAATTCAGGGAAGATTTATTGTATAGGATAAATACCATCCAAATGCACCTCCCAGCCCTTAGGGACAGAAAAGAAGACATTGTCCCTTTGGCAGAATTATTCCTCAAGAAATATGGTGAGATATATTCCAAACCCAATTTTGCATTGTCAGATGATGCCAAAGCCAAACTCATAGAACATCCGTGGCCCGGCAATATCAGGGAACTTGAGCACGTAATCGAGAAGACCGTCATCTTGTGCGATGGCGAAACCATACTAGCCGAAGACATAGAATGCACTCCAAACGAGACACTCAATCTAGTACAGACAGGCAATGAAACCATAGACCAGATGGAAAAGAAACTGATTGCAAAAACAATCGAAGACTGCGCAGGCAACCTTTCGCTGGTAGCCAACAGACTTGGAATCACCCGCCAAACTCTATACAATAAGATCAAGAAATACGGGCTATGAAAATCACATTCAGGAACACTATAGCCATCAGACTGTTAGGCTGGGCAATTGTAACAGCAGCCACAACAATATTTGCCTATTGCGGCAATTGGGCATTGGCAATACTTTGCTTTGCAGTCTGGGTATTCACCTTGGCGAATCTTGTCAATTTTTATCGCAGGGACAGACGCAAAATCGCCTTCACTTTCGATGCATTGGACAATAAAGACTACAACTTCAAATTCGCTACAAAAGACATAGAACCAGATGAAATCCTTGTCAATGAGTCCCTAAATAGGATCAAGCAGATTCTTCAGGAAGCGGGAAATGAAGCTAGGCAAAAAGAGAAATACTATGAGATGATCATTAATTCCGTGGATACCGGCATATTGGTGGTGGACGAAAAAGGAAATGTGCTTCAGAAGAACGATCAAGCCCTAAGGCTATTAGGAATTTCAGTGCTTACACATTGTTCCCAACTCGCCAAAGTGGATGATACGTTGGAAAAAATCATTACGGAAATCCTCCCCGGTGAGAAAAAACAGGCTTCATTCCAAGACGAGAGAGGTATTGAAAACATTTCCCTAAGTGCTTCTTCAACAACTTTGAACAATGAAAAAGTCAGGATAATCGCAGTAAACGACATCAATAGCGAACTGGACGAGAACGAATTGGATTCTTGGATAAAACTCATCAGAGTGCTTACCCACGAAATTATGAATTCCGTCACCCCTATCACCTCGTTAAGCGAGACTCTTCTTTCTAAAGCAGATGATAATCAAGAAGATATGCGTGAAGGACTTACCATTATCAATAGCACAAGTCGAGAACTGATGAGTTTTGTGGACAACTATAGGAAATTCACCCATATCCCGACTCCTGTCCCAAGTCTGTTCTATGTGAAGCCGTTTGCAGAAAGAATGAAAGAAATGGCTATCCGCCAAAACCATTCCGATAATCTTGAATTCATAGTGGACGTAAAACCGGAAAACTTGCTTGTATACGCTGATGAGAACCTTATCTCACACGTAATGACGAACTTGCTTAAGAATGCCGTGCAAGCAATATCGGAATCTGGAACAGGAGATCAAATCAGGATCAAGGCTTATACAGGCGCGGACGACTCTGTAATGATAGAAGTTTCCGACAATGGGCCGAAGATACCTCACGATATTGCAGAACATATATTCATACCGTTCTTCACAACGAAAAAAGATGGAAGCGGCATAGGCCTTTCCATCTCTCGTCAGATTATGAGACTCAGCGGAGGCACCCTCACCCTTCGCAGCGATGCTGCCAGCGGAGGCACCACCTTCGTACTGAAGTTCCAGTAATCAGCAATGTGTTTTCTGCAAATTTTATATCATTTGGGGTATATTATATGATTTATCATAAATATTATACCCTTTTTGGTATAAATCAAAAATTAATAGCTATGTTTGTACCCGAAATGATATAGTAAAGGCATGAATAATTTATCTCCTATCGTAAAATCACTGCGAAAGCAGTACGAGCTGACCCAAGAAGACCTTTCCTTGAAGTCTGGCCTAGGCTTGCGTTTTGTTCGAGACTTAGAACAAGGCAAAGAATCTTTGCGTCTTGATAAAGTAAACCAACTGCTAGACTTCTTCAACTATGAAGTAATCGCTACTCCTAAAGTAAAGCCGTAATGTTATGAGACAAGCCAATGTATATTACAAGAACCAATTAGCAGGTGTTTTGACAGAAAATGATGAAGGATATGTGTTTTCTTATCTTCAAACCTATCTACTGGCAAATAATGCAAAGCCTGTAAGTTTGACACTGCCTCTTCAAGAAGATACATTCAAGAGCAGTGTATTATTTCCGTTCTTCGACGGTTTGATACCCGAAGGATGGTTGCTTGATGTTGCAATGCGTAATATGGACATCAGCATTCTCGATCGTATGTCGCTATTGCTGGTTTGTTGTAAAGATTGCATTGGTGCTGTCAGTGTTGAACCTATTAAAGAAACGGAGGTTAGCCATGTGTAAGTGTTTGTATTGCTATCAACCTCTTGGTGAGGGCGAAAAAGATATGCACCCGGCTTGTGTGAAAAAATTCTTTGGACAAACGGTGATGCCTGCATTGGATTATACCAAGGAGCAAATAGATGAGCTTGCTAAACAAGTGATTCAAGATCAAACCTCGCTGACAGGTGTTCAACCAAAGTTATCTTTACATCTGAATCAACATGAGGGACGTAGCAGATTGACAATAGTCGGGCTATGGGGAGGATATATCTTTAAACCTCAAACTATTACTTACGAACAGATGCCAGAAGTAGAAGATTTGACGATGCATTTGGCCGAGTTGGCCCGTATAGATGTTGTACCTCACACATTGATGCGCATGGCAGATGATTCATTATGTTATCTCACACGCCGAATTGACCGCACTTCAATAGGTGAAAAAGTAGCTATGGAAGATATGTGCCAACTCACAGAGCGTTTGACCGAACATAAGTATAAAAGTAGTTATGAGCGTATAGGCAAATCGGTACTTCAATACTCTTCCATGCCCAAAATGGATATCACCAATTTCTTTGAAATAGTTCTGTTATCATGGTTGACAGGGAATAACGATATGCACTTGAAAAACTTTTCGCTCTATGAGCCTAAAGATGGTATCATCCGCCTAACTCCAGCCTACGACTTGCTCAATGCTGCCATCATCAATCCAAAAGATGATGAAGAATTAGCCTTGACACTGAATGGTAAGAAGAATAAACTAAAGAATGCAGATTTCTTGAAATGCGCTGAAAGTCTGGGCATAGAATCTATAGTAGTTAATCATCTAATTAATAAGTACAAGAAACTTCTGCCAAAGTTTGAGGATATGATTCGAAGTTCTTTCCTAAATGATGATCTGAAAGAACAGTATTGCGAATTAATAAAAGGACGACTGGAACGACTATTGACTTCACCCTCTGAATAATTCATCATTAATCATTGTAATTGGGGACCTTAGCAATTCCACCAAACTGAGCGATAGCAAACGGCGTTACGCAAGCAACTGATAATAATGACGGATAACTGAAGCATTTGTTAAAAAAAAATTAATCGTTTGAAAATCTTCTTGTAAATATATTAAAAATCACTAATTTTGCATAGTTAGGTTAAAATCGGCGAAAAATGCTTGAGGGTATTAAAGATAATATCAATAAGTTGATATCTCTTTACGAGAACGAAAAGACAGAGCGTAAAAAACTCCAAGACTCTCTCGCAAAGAGTGAAGTCGAAAATGAAGCCTATCGGAAACAGATAAAAGAATTAGAAGACCAGATAGCAAATCTGAAACTTACCAGTGCTTTCCAAGCTTCGTCAGGGAACAATGCAGAGGCGAAAGCGAAGATTGACAAATTGATCAGAGAGATAGACAGATGCATCTCATTAATAGGTGAATGACATGGACCAGCACATTACATTGAACATAGCCGGTACTCCTTACAACTTCAAAGTTGTGTCACCTGAGCAGGAGGAATATATGAGAAGAGCGGTAGAAATCATAAACAAGACTTATCTTGAAGTTTCCGCCCTCCATTCAAACTATTCCTTAGCGAATAAGTTGTCCATCGCATTTCTCAAAGTCGAAGCGTACAACCTTCAAGTCCAAGATGCGGAAAGGCTTGCAGATGTTGAAGTTGACGAATTGAAAGGATTGCTTGACAGATATCTGGAAAATGAAGAAAATAAGTAGCCGTTAGTTCCTACTTGCTGAAAACAACACGTTCAAAGGAACCGAGTCACTCGAACTAGGAAGACAGGCCTTACCCTTCGGGGTTTCCGTGTAAACGGGACAAAGGATTTCTGAACAGATTTCGGAGCTCAAATCTTAATAATTAAGATTTTCTGACAACCAACTAACGGCTTTTTTTATCCAACGCCGATCGCTTACCTACGAAGAGATTGGCGTTATTTTAATTGAAGAAGATTAGTATTATTATCTAAACATATTTTTTGTTATGTGGTACATTTTAACAGCTGTAATCGGCGCTGTCGCAGCTATTGCAGTATACATATCCATCCGCAGAATAATTCTGAAAGGAAGAGAAAGCGAACTCTTGGAGAAAGCGAAATTGGAGGCTGAAAAGATTAAGAATGAGAAGATTCTCCAAGCGAAGGAAAAATTCATCCAACTCAAAGGAGAATATGATCAATACATCAATGAGAAGAATTCACAACTCAAAGATAGCGAGAGCAGGATAAAACAGAAAGAGAATTCTCTTAACCAACAGAACGCCGATATGGCCCGCAAACTGAAAGAAGTTGACGACCAGAAAGTGATCCTTCAACAAAAGCATGAAGCATTGGTCAAGAAAGCTGAAGAATACGAAGCACTTCAAGACAAGGCAAACAAACAGATTGAAAGCATTGCAGGCCTTAGCGCAACTGAAGCCAAGAACATATTGATGGACAATATGAAAGCAGAGGCCAGGACAGGTGCCCAAGCCTACATCAACGATACTATGGAAGAAGCCAGGCTGAATGCTACCAAGGAGGCTAAGCGAATAGTCATCAATACTATTCAAAGGACTGCGACCGAGACTGCAATTGAAAACGCTGTTACCACTTTCCCTATCGAAAATGACGAAGTTAAAGGAAGGATCATAGGACGTGAAGGTCGTAACATCAGGGCTCTCGAAGCAGCAACAGGAGTTGAAATAGTAGTAGACGATACGCCGGATGCCATCTTGATATCGGCATTCGACCCGGTCAGAAGAGAGGTTGCAAGACTTGCACTTCATCAATTGGTAATCGATGGCCGTATCCATCCTGCCCGTATCGAGGAAGTCGTTGCAAAAGTTCAGAAACAACTTGATGATGAAATCCTTGAGACAGGAAAGAGAACTTGCATCGACCTTGGGATACACGGAATGAGCCTTGAACTCGTTAAACTCATCGGCCGAATGAAATATCGTTCTTCTTATGGACAAAACTTGTTACAGCACTCAAGAGAGGTTGCGAACATCTGCTCCATTATGGCCGCCGAACTCGGCCTCAATCCTAAACTCGCAAAGAGAGCCGGTTTGCTGCACGATATCGGCAAGGTTTCGGAAAACGACCCAGAACTTCCACACGCATTGCTCGGTATGAAACTCGCAGAAGAGAACAAGGAGAAACCAGAGATTTGCAATGCCATCGGTGCCCACCACGAAGAAATAGAAATGACTTCAGTCCTCTCACCTATCGTGATGGTCGGTGATGCCATTTCAGGCGCAAGACCTGGCGCACGTCGCGAAGTCATCGAGTCCTATATCAAGAGATTGAAAGGAATGGAAGACCTCGCTCAGGCTTATCCTGGCGTAACAAAGGCTTATGCCATACAAGCAGGACGTGAACTCCGTGTAATCGTAGGCGCAGAGCAGATCAGCGACAATGACGCTGCCACCCTGTCCGCCGACATAGCAGGCAAGATTCAGTCTGAAATGACTTATCCTGGACAAGTTAAGATTACAGTAATCCGCGAAACTCGTTCAGTGGCATACGCGAAATAATCAAATAAAAGCCTACGTATGAGAAGAATTGGCTTTACAACAATAGTGGCGATGCTCCTAACGGGTGTCGCCGCTTTCGGTCAAAGCGACCAGACAATCTCTTGGATTTCGAGTTCCAAGCAGATCGAGGGCAATAAATATCAATTGGTATTCACAGGTACAATCCAAAAAGGATATCACACATACAGTGTGACAAGCAAAACAGCCGCAACTACCATAGAGCTGGAAGGGACTCCTGCATTTTCCATTGATGGAAGCCCTTACGACATTTCCAAGACAGACACTTACGAAGGAGAAAAAGTCTTCTTCGACAAGATTGTCATCGCTCAAAATGTGATACTCAAGAGGGATAAAGCCGACATTCAGGGCACAATCCAATGGAGGAGTTGCCAGGGGCAGAATTGCATCTCGCCTGAGTATTATGACTTCAAGGTTGGTGTTCAACCTCAAGCCAAAGTGGCGATCCAACAGATGTCTTTGAGCAAGGCTGCCGATAAGGAAGTGCCTGCCGCAGTTACAGAAGAATCACAAAAAGCTTCAGGTTCTCTCTGGGCATTGATAATCCAAGCCATACTCTGGGGCTTTGCTATGTTGCTCACGCCTTGCGTATTCCCAATGGTGCCAATGACGGTTTCATTCTTCCTGAAGAATTCACAGACCAAGGCCGGAGGGAGATTCAAAGCAATTATGTATGGGCTCTTCATTGTCCTTCTTTATACTGTGCCAATCTCTCTTATCATATTGATTACTTGGATGGTAGGAGGTCACGCAGTAACCGCTGACATTTTCAACTGGATAGCGACACACTGGCTGCCGAACATATTGTTCTTCATTATATTTATGGTGTTTGCAGCCTCATTCTTCGGAGCCTTCGAAATCACCCTCCCTTCATCGCTTGTCAATAAAAGCGACAAAAATTCAGACAAGAAAGGACTGCTGGGTGTATTCTTTATGGCTCTTACATTGGTTTTGGTATCATTCTCCTGCACCGGCCCAATCGTCGGCTCTGTGCTCATCCAATCCACAGAAGGGGAATTCTGGACACCGATGGTCACTATGTTGGCTTTCTCCATCGCCTTTGCATTGCCATTTACCATCTTTGCTATGTTCCCAACCCTTCTTAAGAACCTGAAGAGCGGAAGCTGGCTTAATTCAGTAAAGGTAGTATTGGGCTTCATCGAGGTGGCGCTTGGGTTCAAATTCCTCAGTACGGCTGATATGACCTATCATTGGGGAATCTTGGACAGAGAGGTATATTTGGCTATTTGGATAGTGGTATTCACCCTGCTTGGCCTGTACCTGCTTGGAAAAATCAGATTTGCCAACGATGACAAAGTAGAGCATATCGGCATATTCAGACTGATTCTCGTAATCGTGGATTTCACTTTCGTTGTTTATATGGTCCCAGGAATGTTCGGAGCACCTTTGAAAGCAATTTCAGGATATCTTCCGCCTATCGAAACGCAAGATTTCATACTTGGCAATTATCAGTCACCTGCCGTCAGCAATGCCAATGAAAATGCAACTACGGCAAATGACAAGGCAACTTTCAAACTTCCTTACGGTCTTAATGGATTTTCCTCATTGGATGAAGGCCTGGCAGAGGCTGCCAAAGTCGGTAAACCGGTATTCGTGGACATAACTGGCTTCGGCTGCACCAATTGCAGGGAAATGGAAGCCAGAGTATGGAGCGCCCCTAAAGTATTGTCAATGCTGCAAAACGACTTCATCATTGTTGCCTTGTCCACAGACGACAAGACGAAAATACCTGAGAATGAGAGGATAAAGGATGAAAATGGAAAGGTGCTCAAGGATTACGGAAGGCTGAATTCTTACATTGTCAGGACCAAATTCGGGGTCAATGCCCAACCAAATTACGCCATTCTCTCACCAGATGGGACCCAATTGGTCCCAATAAGGGGCTATAATCTCAATATTGATGGATTCGTTAAATTCCTTCAGTCAGGATTAGATTCCTACAAATCAAACAGATAGAAAAACATAATATCTTTCTTGCTGGTATTCTAGTGGAAAAATCCCTAAGCCTCTACAATTATCAATTGAACAGCAAAGACATATCGGCCTTGATGGCTGGCTGTGCGATATCGACAGGAATGAATTCCCAATTTCCTATAATCTTTGTGTCCCCTATCACTACGGGATCTATATCGTGTTTCTCTTTCAGATAATTGAACAGAAGATTCCTAATCTCAGGATAACGGGCAACGACCCTATCCTGAATCTTATCAGTATTCACACCTGCTCCCTTTTCAAGAAGGTCTCCGCCACCGCTTGCCCTATAGGAAGTCATAGCCACATTGTATGTGGACCCCAAATTGAAAGCGGTCCCGTCAGCCAAAGAAGAAATTGAAATCCTTTCACCGAAGGGTTTGGTGACATCGACTGTATAATTGATGCCGGCAGCAGAATCGAAGTTATAAGAACGGTTCACAAAATGCCAATTGTCCTGGCTGAATCTTGAATCTGAACCTTTTTCTATCTTCAAAACGTGATCATTCTTGGAAGTGGCAGTCTGAATCCATTGATCATAAGAATATTCAAGGTAATTCTTGATTTCTTTTCCTGTCATTTTCACAACATATAACTGATTCTCAAAAGGATAGATTGTAAACAGATCATTGTATATCAATGTTCCTGCATCTACGTGGCCATTGTAGGTAAGAGGTGCGGCAAACGATATCTGGGCAGGTTTGCAAGATAGGGAAATAGTATGGATGAGATTCATATAATCATTCATCCCCGCATAGGCATCTTTGGTATCCAAATCCGAGGATAGAATTCCAACTTTGGTCATTGTGAACGACTTGACAGCTTCATAGTATTTATGGAACTTGCTTCTCATCACTGTGTCCACATTATTCGGGTTGACTTTGATCAGATCCGATTCCAATTCTTTTGAGACCACCCTGTGATGCTTTACTTTCAGCGATATGGTTCCGTGGCCGAGAAAACGTGAATGACTGCCTGAATTGATAAGACTGATGCCGTCACCATCCTTCACAAATGGCCGATGGTCGTGTGAGCAAACAATGAAATCGACCTTCTTCAGGCTCTTGAACAAATCCAGTCCCTGACTTTCCAATATGGAGCCATCTCCATCTCCTGTTCCTGAATGGACAGACACTATGACTACTTGAGGCTTTTCCTTTTTGACAATCTTGTCAACCTCATTCTGTACAAAGGGTATCAATGACTTGAATTCAATGCCACTGAACAGGCTTTCATCTAGCCATTCTTTCATATTGGGATTTGTAAAACCGATGATGCAGACTTTCAGTCCGTCTTTTTCCACACAAGAATACTCTTGGAAATAGGATTTGGAATTGTCAGTCCTGATGGCATTTGCTGCCAAGAATGGGATTCCCTCGTCTTCCAATTCAGAATTCACCCTGTCATAGACACGATGACCGGTCTCGATATCGTGGTTCCCAACCGTGATGGCATCGTACTTCATATACTTGGCAAGTTTCACGAAAAGATGTTCAGAGGTCGTATCCACATAATTATAATAATATGGAGCATTGTCGCCTTGAAGGCAATCTCCCGCATCCACAAGTACTACATTGTCTTCACCTGCTGCATTCCTGACGCTGTCCACATAATATTTGACAGCATATAGTGAATTCTTGACTTTTCCTCCCACATAAGTGGAATCGAACCAAGCACCGTGGACATCGTTGGTAGTCAGCAACTGGATAGTATAATTTCCGTTTTGCAGTCCGCAGGAAACGGCAAGTGCAAGTGTCGCACAAATTGAAATAATACGCTTCATAAACAGTGTCATCAATATTGTTTCAAAGATACTTCAAAATTGTTACGAAAAAAATTAATTGTCAGTCCACGGTTACTGATGCAAAGGGGCTCTCCTTCTTTTTCCGAGATATTATTTGCAACATATGAATATATGTGCTACATTTGCATCTTAGACGTTCAGAAAGCTAAAACCACCACAGAAAAATATTGATGTCATTAGATACACAATTGTATCTGAATATTTTGATATGTGCGTGAATAATAATAAAGATATCTTAAATGATATCATCAATGCCTCTGAGAAATTTTCAGGCAACGATGCTATGGTCATAGACGGAATCCACTATTCCTACCGCGACCTTATCGGCAAGGCTAAAGGCATAGCCGCTTTTTTCAATGATCCCACAGAGAGAATAATCGGCATCATAGCCGAGAACAAGATTGAAACCTATGCTTCAATTCTTGCTACGTTGTTGACAGGACGAACGTATGTGATTCTTCACCCGGCATATCCTCCCGAAAGAAATATTGGGATTATCCAGCAAACAGGAATCCATACTATTCTCCATAGCAAGAAATACGATGTCGGCATATTGGGCTCCAATAGGACCAGATGGTTCTGCACTTCTGACATCTCTTCCGCATCCGGTAAGGATAAATGGACCAAAACGGAAAGCAAAGATTATGCTTATATCATATTTACATCAGGTAGTACTGGAATTCCAAAAGGAGTACCTATTTCAAGAAAAAACCTGAATGCTTTCTACAATGCATACTGCAATTTAGGATGGAACCTGGACAGCAATGACAGGCTGCTACAGATGTTCGAACTGACATTCGACATCTCAGTGGTTTCATTCCTTTATCCACTTACAATCGGAGCTTGCGAATATACAGTCGGAAACGAGACAGCTAAATATCTTAAAGTATTCGATATTCTGGAGACCGAGCATATCTCATTTGCCTCTTTGACAGCATCGATACTTCAATTGTTCTCGCCGTACTTCCAAGACGTATTCCTTCCAGACCTAAAATATGTGGGCTTGACTGCTGAAGCCACTAATGCGGATATGGTGAAGAAATTGAGCAAGTCAGCCCCTAACGCATTATTTGTCAATTTGTACGGACCGACTGAAAGTACCATATTCTGCACAGCTTATTTCCTTCCGAAGGAAGGTGAAATCAAAGGCCACAATGGCACAGTTGCCATCGGAAAACCTTTCGAAGATATCACGGCTATGATTGCAGACGGAAACGGGGAAAAAATCACCGACGGTTCTCAAGGAGAATTATGGGTAAGCGGGCCTCAGATTATGGACGGATATTGGAATAATCCAGAGAAAACATCCGAGGCTATCGTCACAGCCTCGGATGGAAAAGTATATTATCGGACAGGAGACATCTGTTATATGGACAATGAATCCGACATCATATATTGCGGGAGAGGCGACTCACAAGTCAAGATACAAGGCTTCAGGATTGAACTGGGGGAAATAGAATATGCCGCCAGGAAATTCCTGAACAATGAATGCAACGCCGTCGCCTTTGCAACGCCAACCGATGGAATGATGGAATTGCATTTGGTCATTGAAGCAGACAAGTGCGATACAGAAAGCCTTATGGAAGGACTAAGGCATCTCCTACCAGGCTATATGATGCCTAAAACCATACATTTGCTAAAACCATTTCCAACAAATACCAATAACAAGATCGACCGCAAGGCGATCAAAGAGACTTATACCAAATAATAAATCAATTATGTATACAATAGAAATTCAAAAAGAACTCGGCGGAATTCTTGGAAAAGTGTTGAAAAAAGAAGACATCGAACTTGATCAGAATACCAAGGCAAGCGATGTCCCAGGTTGGGATTCCCTGACCAATATGCTATTCATCAATGAGATAGAAAAGCATTATAAGATTAGATTCTCCTTCAGGGAAATAGTCAAGATAACCAATGTCGGTGAATTGTGCAGTGCCATATTGTCAAAACTTGGTAAATAATATATGGAATTCACATCTCTTGCGTTCCTGATACTTGTAACAATAACATTCTTCGTTTATTACATCGTAGGCAAGCAATTCAGGGAATGCGTACTGCTGGTTGCCAGCTGCATATTCATCGGTTATTTCAACTTGTGGTTCCTTGCCATAGCAATCGGCATATCGTCGATTACATACCTGCTCGGAAGATTTCTTGAAAAAGAGAACAAGCGCAAGTCTATAGCTTGGCTATATTCCGGGAGCATCGTGTTCCTCGTGGGAATATGGACATTCTTCAGGCATAACGGCCTGATAATTCCATTGGGAATTTCTTTCTACTCATTCCAAGCTCTCTCCTATCTTACAGAGATATATTGGGGTGAAGAAAAAGCCGAAAAGGACTTTTGGAAATTCCAATTGTATATGCTCTTGTTCGCAAAGTTCCTATCCGGTCCTATCGAACGGCCGTCCGCCTTGCTGCCTCAATTGCAAACACCAAAGAAATTCGATTACGAAACTATAACCTTCGGGATGAGGCTTATCTTGCTTGGCCTGATCAAGAAACTTGTACTTGCTGACAATCTGGCTGGGGCCATTGACGGAGTCTTTTCCAATCCACAGGACTACTCAGGCATACAGTTCGTGATGGCAATGCTGATTTATCCTATACAACTATATGCTGATTTCTCTGGTTATACAGACATCGCCATCGGCACTGGCTCTCTTTTCGGACTCAAACTGTCTCCCAACTTCAATCGACCGTTCATTGCTCAAACCACTGCCGATTTATGGAGAAGGTGGCATATGACCTTGTCCTTCTGGGTACGTGATTATATCTTTATGCCTGTTACCTCGGCATTCCGCCAGTGGGGAAAGACTGGCATTTTCATTTCATTACTCATCACTTTCGGAGCCTTGGGTGTATGGCACGGAGTAGGAATGAGTTACGTCGTATACGGCCTGATACAAGGATGCATAATCTGTTACGAGATGAACGTGACAGTGATACGAGATTCGATAATCAAATTTTTCGGAAAAAAGATTGGCGGATTCATTCTTATGTTAAGGACCTATCTGCTTTTCGCCTTCTCGCTGATTTTCTTCAGAGCCGGGACAATGCAAAGTTCATTGAATTTCATCAAGCATCTGTCTTTCCAAACCAATTCCAGTTGGAAAGAAATGAATCTGGGTCTATCAGACCATTTCTGCATCATCACTGGTATTGCATTCTTGGTTGTACTGATATTCGAGCATTTGGACGAAAAATATGATTTGCTACATATCACTGGCAAGAAAACAGCGTGGATTCGCTGGATACTGTACTATACCTTGATTTTCGCTCTCCTAACCACTGGAAAGTTCGATTGTAATGACTTTATTTACTTGCAATTTTAGAAATGGGTATGAAAAAATTTTTAATTAAACTTTTCTTAATCTTATTACCTTTCTTGATAGCCCTCACCATATATGTGATCGATGATCCGTTTATGGTCATTCGCTCTCACACAAGATACGATGATTCTCACGTCGCTTTGAATGAAAATATGGTCGGCTGGGAGATGTACAAATCGGAAAAAGATTCCATCCATTTCAATTCATTCCTTATGGGAAATTCCTGCACACAGGCTTTCAAATGTCGTAAGTGGGAAAAATATCTAGGCAAGGATGACAGGGCTTTCAGATGGATAGACAACAATGAGACACTGGAAGGCTTGTGCATCAAGTTGAAAGCACTTGAAAAAGAACACGCCGAACTAAAGAATGTACTGATAATTCTTGACTGGGACTCATTCAACAAGGTAGAATTGAGAAATGGGGCCATCCATTCGATGCCTCGCGACATTTCAGGGATAAGCGAATTCACTTATCAGTCCAAATACATTCAACTTTTCATCTATCCTAGTTTCTTCATACCTTATATGAGGCATAAATTCAATAAGAATTATACTCACGTAGGAGTTGTGAACAATTATGATCGCACAAGGGACAGCATCACCAATGATGCAATAAACCCTTATGACAAGATAATAGAAAAAGAAGGAGAAAAGTATTGGACCAAACGTCAAACTGAATTTCCATCAAGACATTACAGAATGATGGACCCTACAATATACCCTGATGCCATCACCAAATTGGACACACTTAGAAGCATATTCAAGCGGAACAATACAAACCTGACATTCGTGATAGGCCCTGACTACTATCTCAAGCAAATCAATCCTAAAGACGTTGCCATTCTCAAGAGATATCTTGGCAATGACAATGTCTACGACTTCACAGGATACAACAATTATTCAGCCGAGAAGCACAACTATTATGAAAAAGGCCATTACCGTCCAATAGTCGGAGATGACATACTTAAACGTATTTACTCAAAAAAATCATTGGATTTAAATAAAAAGGCATTACCTTAGCATCGTTAAATGAAATTGAAACAATGATAGTTCGTCTAAGCATACACCATCATCACCATATCTCACAAAGGTAGGGTTTGAAACGTATGCTTATAAGATAACAGTCATAAAGGATATAGATTCAAGGCCTACCGAAAACGGTGGGCCTTTTTTATGTGAAATTTTATATATTTGAATAATGATACGTATAGCAATCCAGACAAAAGGCCGTCTCAACGAAGATAGCCTCGCCCTGCTCGCAGATGCAGGACTCAAGATCGATGAGAACAAACGAAAATTTCTTTCCATCGCATCCAACTATCCCCTAGAAGTATTGTACCTCAGGGACGATGATATACCTCAGACAGTAGCCAACGGAGTTGCCGACATAGGCATTGTCGGACTTAACGAGGTGGCTGAAAAAGGCTTCAAGGTAGACATATTGCAGAAACTAGGATTCGGGAAGTGCAGAATATCGCTTGCTATCCCAAAAGATGAAGAATACTCAGGAATCAAATTCTTCGAAGGAAAGAGGATTGCCACTTCCTATCCGAAGATATTGCTCCAATATATGAAGTCTCAGGGAGTCACTTGTTCTGTTGAAGAAATTGCAGGATCAGTTGAGATAGCACCCGCAGCAGGACTTTCAGATGCCATTTTCGATATAGTTTCCTCTGGAGGGACTCTGGTATCCAATGGCCTTGCCGAGGTAGAAAAGGTTTTCAAGTCAGAAGCCGTCCTCATCGGTAATCCTTCATTGGACGAAGAAAAGAAAGCCCTTCTCAAAGAACTGATGTTCCGTTTCGAATCAGTCATAGACAGCCGTGGGAAAAAATACATACTGATGAACATCCCATCTTCAGCAATACCAGAAGCAATCAAGATTCTTCCGGCAATGAGAAGTCCTACAGTTATGCCTCTTGCCCAAGATGGGTGGTGCTCTCTACATTCTGTAGTCCAGGAAGATGTAATCTGGGATAAGATAAAGGCACTCAAAGAGATAGGTGCTGAAGGAATATTGGTTCTGTCTCTTGAGAAAATGATAATGTAAGATGAAAAGATACATCAATCCGACTTCCGGCAAATGGGAAGCCCTCTCTTCTCGCCGTATCGCTTCCGATGTCTCGGTAGAGCAAAAAGTCAGAGAAATCGTAGAAAGAGTGCGTAAAGGCGGAGACAAAGAAATCTCAGCAATAACAAAGGAAATAGATGGACCCTGTTTTGATTCTTTCATCGTAATCGAGGAAGAAATCGAGAAAGCATCAAATCTGGTTCCAGATCAATTGAAAAGAGCCATAAATTCCGCATATTCCAACATCAAGACATTTCATAACGCTCAGAAATTCAACCCTTTGGAAGTAAAATGCACAGAAGGGGTCAGATGTTGGCAGAAATCAGTAGCCATTGACAATATAGGCCTTTACATCCCCGGGGGCAGTGCTCCTCTATTCTCTACCGTACTTATGCTAGCCATTCCAGCAAAAATAGCAGGCTGCAGCAATATTGTTATGTTCACCCCTTGCGACAAAAAAGGCAATGTGAACTCTACAGTGCTCTACGCCGCGAAACTCTGCGGAATCGACAAGGTCTACAAAATCGGCGGAGCTCAGGCGATAGCAGCCATGGCCTATGGTACGGAAACTATTGGAAAGGTGGACAAAATTTTCGGTCCGGGGAACCGTTATGTGGTAAAAGCCAAGCAGATGGTAAGCACCGACGTGGCTATAGATATGCCAGCAGGGCCGTCCGAAGTCCTTGTTATAGCCGATGACAAAGCGGATCCTGAATTTGTTGCCGCTGACTTATTGTCCCAGGCAGAACATGGGCCTGACAGTCAAGTCATGCTAGTTTGCTTCAGTGAAATGTTTGCAGACAAGGCAATGGAGGCGGTAAGCAGGCAATTGATGGCCCTGCCCCGCGAAAGCATAGCCAGTGAAGCATTGGACAATAGCAGAACACTAGTATTCAATACTATGCAATCCGCCATCGACTTTATTAACGTCTATGCCCCAGAGCATCTTATCATCCAGACCGATGAACCTTGGACCGTTGCCGACCAGATCAAGGCCGCCGGAAGCATCTTTATCGGACCGTACTCTCCTGAAAGCGCAGGCGACTACGCCTCTGGTACGAATCACACCTTGCCTACTTCAGGTTGGGCGAGATCCTACAGTGGAGTCAATCTGGACTCATTCTGCAGGAAAATCACTTATCAGCAAATCACCAAGGAAGGACTGAAGTCTCTTTCCGAAGCCATAATACCGATGGCTGAAGGTGAAGGTCTGGCAGCACACGCAAATGCCGTCAAAATAAGAATGAAATGATGAATCCACTTACACTTCTTCGCCGCAATATCGCGGCGCTCACACCTTACTCGACAGCAAGGGATGAATATACCGGCAAGATAGGAACTTTCCTCGATGCCAACGAAAACCCGTATGAAAACGGCTTCAACCGTTATCCTGACCCTCGGCAGAAAGAACTGAAGGCAAAATTATCGAAAATCAAAGGCATCAGTCCCGACCAGATTTTCATCGGAAATGGAAGTGACGAGGCCATCGACCTGTGTTTCAGGATATTCTGTGAACCGAGAGAGGACAATTTCATTGCCATCGCACCTAGTTACGGTATGTACAACGTTGCTGCCGCCATCAATGACATAGAATATAGAGAAGTCCTATTGAACGAAGACTTCAGCCTTCCTATTGAAAGACTGCTCTCGGCTGCAGATTCGCATACTAAATTGATGTTCATCTGCTCTCCAAACAATCCTTCAGCCAATTCTTTCAGACGCGAAGACATAATATCATTGGCAAGCAGATTTGCAGGAATGATTGTACTTGATGAAGCCTATATCGACTTCTCGAAGCAAAGAAGCCTGATTTCAGACATTGAAAAAATACCTAATCTTATCATACTGCAGACTCTTTCCAAGGCTTGGGGAATGGCGGGATTGAGACTTGGACTAGCCTACAGTTCAAAAGAAATAATTGATATTTTCGGCAGGGTGAAGTATCCTTACAATATCGATTCTGCTGCTATGCAAGAGGTAGACAGGATGCTTGACAGGGACATAAGGCCCCAGGTGGAGGAAATAAAAGTCCAGCGGGATAAAGTTAGTACGGAATTGGCCAAATTCAGTTGCATACTCAAGGTATTCCCAAGCGATGCCAACTTCATATTGGTCCGCACCAAAAATGCCAATACCCTGTATTACAAATTATTGCAGGCCAATATAATCGTTCGCAATCGTACTAAGATGCCTTTATGCAAGGATTGCCTTCGCATAACCATCGGTACACCGGAAGAAAATTCCAGAATGCTTGAGGTGGTATCGAATTTCGATTCGGGAATAGAGGCAAAGCCTCAATCTAAGCCATTAATGTCTGAAAGGAAAGTGACTGTGGAGAGAGACACTAAAGAGACAAAGATAAAAGTTACTTTAGACTTGGACGGCAATGGAGAATCTATGATTGATTCCGGCCTCAAATTCTTCGACCATATGCTTGACCAGATTGCACATCACTCTGGCATTGGTCTTTACATTCAAGCAGATGGAGACCTGGAAGTAGACCAGCATCATACTATGGAAGACGTAGCCATCACCTTGGGAGAAGCCATCACCAAGGCACTTGGGGACAAACGTGGAATTGAAAGATATGGTTTCGTATTGCCAATGGACGATTGCGATGCTATGGTACTGATGGATCTGGGGGGAAGGATAGATTTCAGTTGGAATGTGCCGTTCACCCGCGATATGGTTGGAGACACCCCTACTGAGATGTTCAGACATTTCTTCAAGAGCCTATGCGAAGCAATGAAATGCAATATGCACATTGAAGCCAGAGGAGAAAACAACCACCACCTTGCAGAAGCAGTTTTCAAAGCATTTGCAAGAGCCCTCAAAGCAGCCATCAGAAGGGATCCGTTCCACTATACTTTACCTTCAAGCAAAGGATTGTTATGATAGCAATTATAGATTATAAGACAGGAAATCTCCGCTCTGTTGAGAATGCCATTGGCAGACTGAGCAAAGAGTATTGTGTGACTGCAGACCCTGAAGTCATTCTCAAGGCTGACCACGTACTATTGCCAGGAGTCGGAGAGGCTTCAAGCGCTATGGCCAACCTTCGAAACAGCGGACTGGACACAATCATTCCGAAACTTACAGTTCCAGTCCTGGGCATTTGCATAGGAATGCAGTTGATGTGCCGTCATTGCGAAGAAGGTGATGTGCAGACAATGGGCATCTTAAATACGGATGTACTGCGTTTCCATCCTGACAATGAGAAAGGAATCAAAGTCCCCCATATGGGTTGGAATACGGTCCACTATCTCAAATCACCCCTCTTCGACGGGATCAAAGAAAGAGAATGGTTTTATTTTGTACATTCTTATGCTCCATCTGTTTGTGAAGACACTATAGCTATTACGGAGAATGGAATCACATTCAGCAGTGCACTTAACAAAGATAATTTCTTCGGTACTCAGTTCCACCCGGAGAAAAGCGGAAAAGCCGGAGAGATAATTCTTAATAATTTCATCCAATTATGATACAACTCATACCGGCAATTGACATAATCGATGGCAAGTGCGTCAGACTCACTCAGGGCGACTATAAAACTAAGAAGGTATATGGAAGCAAGCCTGAAGAAATAGCACGAACTTATGAAGGCCTGGGAGCCAGGAAGCTGCACGTGGTAGACCTGGACGGCGCAAAAGCCTCCGAGCCTAAGAATCTCAAAGCCTTAGAGAAAATTTCAGCCGCCACTTCTATGGAAATAGAGTGGGGAGGAGGGGTTAAGACTGAGGCTGCCGTTCTGGATGTCATCAGAGCAGGAGCATCAAAAGTAATCTGCGGCAGCATCAGCGTGAAAGAGCCAGAGACATTTGCCTTATGGTTAAAGATGTATGGAGGGATCAGGATGATACTCGGGGCTGACATAAGAAATGGAATGGTAGCAATAAACGGATGGGAGCAAGACAGTTCCATACGCATTTCCGATATCATCAATCAATTCATTCCTAATGGATTACAGCACGTAATATGCACCGATATCTCAAAAGACGGGATGCTGAAAGGGCCAGCATTCGACCTGTATACCCAATTGCAGAATGAATTTCCAGAAATTGAAATTACAGTAAGCGGCGGCATTTCCTCAATGAAAGACATACAAGAACTCGATTCCAAGGGACTAAAAAGCGTCATTGTCGGGAAAGCGATTTACGAAAACATTATAACTCTTAAAGATCTTGAACTATGGTATCAAAACGAATAATCCCCTGTCTGGATGTAAAAGACGGCAGGACCGTCAAAGGAATCCATTTCGTGGGCCTGCGGGATGCAGGAGATGCCGTGGAATTAGGACGAAAATATGCGGACGATGGTGCTGACGAACTTGTCTATCTGGACATTACGGCCACTTATGAAGGACGTCACACCTTCACGAAACTGGTTGAAAGGATATCTGCAGAGATAGACATTCCTTTCACAGTTGGAGGTGGAATATCCTGCATGGATGATGCCGCCAAGATGTTGGAAGCGGGAGCGGACAAGATATCCATAAACAGTGCAGCCATACGCAATCCGAGCCTGATCGATTCGCTTGCGAACAAATATGGAAACCAATTCGTGGTAGTGGCAATAGATGCGAAACAAGTTGAAGGAAAATGGATTGCAACTACGAGCGGTGGTCGGGTATTCACCGACAGGGAACTGTTCGAATGGGCGCACGAAGCCCAAGACAGAGGAGCCGGAGAGATATTGTTCACCTCGATGGACCACGATGGCACCAAACAAGGATACCCTTGCGAAACTTTTGCTAAGTTGTCGGACGAGCTCTCCATACCAATAATAGCTTCAGGTGGTGCCGGATCGGTAAAAGATATAGCCGAAGTGCTTACGAAAGGAAAAGCCGATGCTGCCCTTGCGGCAAGCATATTCCATTTCGGGGAAATCACCATACAGGATTTGAAAAAACAATTGAAAGACAATAATATAAACGTAAGAATATGAATTTCACAGATTTCAACACAGCCAAAAACAGCGACGGCTTGCTGCCCGTCATCATTCAAAATTCAGACACTCTCAAAGTATTGATGCTTGGCTATATGAATGCGGAAGCCTTCCAGAAGACAGTGGAAACCGGCTTCGTCACATTCTACAGCCGTTCCCGCCAGACACTCTGGACTAAGGGAGAAACGAGCGGGAATACCCTCAAAGTAGTCGATATGTACCAAGACTGCGACAACGACACACTTCTGATCACAGCCATTCCATCAGGCCCTACCTGTCACCGAGGCACCTTAAGTTGCTTCGATACCCCTGACAATGAAGGCTTCATCCGTCATCTTCAGACTGTCATCCAAGGTCGCCACAAAGAAATGCCTGTGGGGTCATACACAAGCGAATTGTTTACTGATGGTGTGAAGAGGATTGCCCAGAAAGTAGGAGAAGAGGCAGTGGAAACAGTAGTGGAGGCAGTAGATGGCAACAAAGAGCGCTATATCTATGAAGCCTCAGACCTTATCTACCATCTTCTGGTATTGACAGAGCAAATGGGCTGCACATTAAAAGATTACGAAGACGAGCTTTCCCGCAGGCACAAATAGTATGTTAAAGCTACAGACACCTGTCGAAGTGGGGAAAGGCCAGTTTGGCATCTCTTTCGACGACAAGATAATGATACTCGGGAGTTGCTTTGCAGACAATATCGGGAAGAAACTCACCGAGGTTGGCTTCAATGTCTGCGTGAACCCTTTCGGGACTTTATACAATCCTGAATCCATTGCCAATTCCATTGCCCGACTTTATGACTATAAGAAGTTTACCTCATACGACTGCATTCCAATGGGAGCAGGAGCAGGGCTAATATGTTCTTTCAGCCATCACACCTCTTTTGCAAGAGCCTCAGAGCAAGATTTCCTGGACAATGCCAATGAATCATTGGAAAAGGCAGCTTCTTTTTTCAGGGACTGCAATATAATGCTAATCACTTTGGGGACTGCTTGGTGTTACAAATTGAACAGCAATGGGCTTATCGTTTCCAATTGCCTGAAAAGAGACGCAAAAGAATTTACAAGGGAAATGATGACAATAGAAGAAGTCGTCGGGACCATTGAACGAATGATTTCCTCTTGTGAGCCGGGGATGAAATTCATATTCACCTTGAGTCCTATCAGACACCTCAGCGATGGTGCACACAACAACCAATTGAGCAAAAGCACTTTGCTACTTGCCATTGAGCAGATTTGCAAAGACCATCAGGACCGATGCGAATATTTTCCTGCTTATGAATTGATGATGGACGAACTAAGGGACTATCGTTTCTACGCAGAAGATATGTCCCACCCTTCCGAGCAGGCAGTAAATTATATCTGGAATAGATTTTGCGATTTCGCCTTAAATGAGCAGGATGCCCAAAAGGCTGCAGACAATCTCAAGACACACAAACGATTAAGCCACAGGCCAATAACCAGACAATAGGTCAATTCATATATTTACCATGGCAATATTTGTACTTGAGACCGCTCCCGCAAGGGCACGGATCATCAGGTGCGACGTGTTGAACGGCCATCCCCGAGATGAAATCTTCAGGCAATTTAGGTATCGACTCTGAATGTATTGGCGGAATTGAAGGATATCCTTGGGAAACGGTAGGTTGAGGAAGATGCCAGTCTGGCACAAAATCATCCTTATCATATTCATAATCACCTAATGAATCCAACTCGACATTCAGCGATTTGGATTCGGAGTCTTGGAGCACGATCTCCAAGTAATCTGCTTCATCGGAACTATTTCCCTTAAGCAACCATTTAGGTAGCATATTTGCGTAAGCAACAATGGCCTTGACACACCTGTTATACATTGCAGCATCGTGTATCACTTCCTTTTTGCGAAGAACACTAATGAACAAGTCTTCAGCAGTTTCATCCTTGTCCACCAACTGAGCGCTTATCCAAATATTGTGCATTTCACGCCGCCTCTCTGTCTCGGAATAGCCCAAATCTGTCAATATGGACCAAACCAGAGAGCCCTCTGGAGAATCCAATCCGAAAGTAAAATATGGTGCATACTTTCCTGCGGCCATTGCATCCTCAAATGTGAACTTGTTACTTCTCTTTACTCCTTTGAATGCTTTTCTCCTATTAATGATTTTCATCGGATCGGAAACGCAAGGGGAAGCAAGGTAAGTACCAAATCTGGCTATCTTGAGCAAAGGACTGTGCTTTAGGGAATTAAGCAACATATCATATCTGGAATCGCATTTGGAGTTGCTATAATCCATCATAAAATCCAAGAAATGGCTGAAAGTATCCACTCCATAAAGATTAAGAAATCCCAATGCAATCCTCTCCACTTCGAAACGGCCATTCTTCTCCCCGTCCTCTATTGCCGCATCTATTTGATCCTTTACCAGATTGTAAATATCTTCGGATAACCAGACTTTCTTGAAATTTCCATCAGAATCATCAGACTCCACCACCCCATAATACTCCGCTATCGACATATAATCAGGATATTCTTGGAATAAGGAGACACCGGGACCTTTTATGACAAGTTCTTTGATGAGCTTGAGATCACGTTCCAGCATATATGTAAGCCAGGTCTTGCAGCAATTGGAAAAGTAATCTTCCAAAGATGTGACCATCTCCTTCCTTTTGAGTCGGAAGGGAATCTCTGTCCCGAAGATATCTCCCATCTCCACAAGATCGCTTTTTGTAAGGCTTGCAAGTATTTCCAACATAAAACTATCCTCCTTAATGTCTCTGACGAATAATCTTCAAAGATACTAAAAAGGATAGAATATTAATAATCCAATGACGGACTAGTCCTGAACGGCCGATTGAAGCACCTCTGACAATGTAGGATGGGCGTGAATTATGCTCTTGAAATCCATCAAAGAGGCCTTTTGATTCATCAAGGCACAGACTTCCTGAATGATATCGGAAGAATGGGCACCGAACATATGGCAACCGAGGATTTGTCCAGGCCGATATGGCATTTGCACATCTTCCGCTGCGACAATCAATTTGCAAAATCCCTCGGGGGCATCCATACTGATGGCCTTTCCATTGGCACGGAAAAAAGATTTCAAGCATTTTATGCCAATGCCTTTTTCCTTGCATTCGTCTTCGGTGAGTCCTACAGTGGCAGCCTCTGGATTTGTAAATACGGCAGCAGGGACAATCGAGAAATCGATATTGTCTTTCCCCGAAACAATGTGCGACAACGCCCTATATCCTTGGAATGTAGCAACGTGGGCCAGCATAATGCCGCCATTCACATCGCCAATTGCGTAAATATTAGGAACATTCGTCTGCATATTATCATTGACTGTGATTCCTCTGCGGTTCAATTCGATTCCCACGTCGGAAAGGTTCAGTGAATTCACATTCGCCCTGCGGCCGACAGCCATCAAAACCTTGTCCGCAACAATGCTTTCCTGCTTATCATTTTTCAGATAATCCACTTCCAAGGCTCCGTCTTCACACCTGGAAATGCTCTGGACTGCAGCTGAAGTATCGATAGAGATACCTCTCTTGGCAAGCGTCTGCTTCAATCTTTTAGCAAGATCTGTATCGAAACGAGGAAGTATGTCTTTGCAGAATTCCACAACGCTTACCTCGCTTCCGAAACTCTTGAAGATGGAAGCGAATTCCAAACCTATTACACCTGCGCCTATGACGCACAATCTCTTAGGGACGCTTTCCAAATCGAGAATGTCAGTAGATGTGAGGACACCCTCCAAATCTGCTCCGGGAACAGGAAGCATAGCAGGAATGGAACCGGTAGCAATGATGACATAGTCAGAATCTATTTCTTCGCCGTTTACCACTACTGTATGGGCATCCTTGAATGATGCTTTGCCTCTTACAAGAGTGATGTTCTTCCCTTTCAAGAGAAACTCCACACCGCTGCGCAATTGTTCCACTACTGTATTCTTTCTCTCCACAACTTTATGGAAATCAAAAGAAAAATTAAGATCTTCAATACCAAAAGCCGAAGCCTGGGACAGGTCTTCAAGTATTTCTGCATTGCGGCAGAAAGACTTGGTAGGGATACAACCTTCATTGAGGCAAGTGCCCCCTACCGGTCCATCTGATATGATTGTAACCTCTAGTCCTAACTTGCCAGCCCTGATTGCGGTCTCGTAACCGCCAGGCCCGGCGCCAATGATAGTCAGTTTCATATTCATTCCGTAGGTTGATCCTTGAACTTGAGAATAGGATTTCTAGCAGCAGTGGTCTCATCAGGACGACGTATAGGCGTATTGTGAGGAGCACTTCTTAAGAAATCAGGATTCTCCTTTGCTTCTACGGCAATCTTGCGCATCGCATCCATAAAAGCATCGATTGTCTCCTTGGATTCTGTCTCAGTCGGCTCAATCATAATAGCCTGATGGAACAGTAATGGGAAATATATGGTCGGTGCGTGGAAGCCATAGTCCAACAGCCTTTTGGCCACATCCAATGTAGTAGCTCCGGTAACCTCAGGGCTGTCAGGTGTTGCAGGCTTGGCACCGTCATCAATCAATCCGTCGAATACGAATTCGTGTTTGCAGACACTTGGGATTGGAAGTTTATAGCAGTCTTTCAATGTCTCCTTGACATAATTGGCATTTAGAGCAGCCAGTTTACCAGCCATCTTGATATTCTGCTTGCCCAACATCAATATATAAGCATAAGCGCGAAGCATTATCGCAAAATTGCCCATAAATCCAGACACCTCGCCGGCAGCCAATTCGCAATTTTCCTGAGCCTCCATCTTACCACTTCTATGGCATATTGTAGCAGTCGCACGACCTTTGACGCGATATTTTCCATCTACGTCCAGAACCACCTTCGGCACAGGAAGATAAGGAGTCAAAGCCTTGACCACGCCTACAGGGCCCGAACCAGGGCCGCCACCGCCATGAGGGGTTGAGAATGTCTTGTGCAGATTGATATGCATTATGTCGAATCCCATATCTCCAGGGCGCGTGACACCAAGAAGAGGATTCAGGTTGGCGCCATCATAATAAAGGAGGCCGCCTACTCTGTGCACCAGATCCGCAATCTCTTTGATTTCCTTTTCGAAAAGTCCCAGAGTATTAGGGTTCGTCATCATTATGCCTGCGATTGTGTCGTCAAGCAAAGGCTTCAAGTCATTTACATCGATGAGCCCGTCTGGTTTTGATTTGACCTCGATGACTTCCAAGCCACAGACAGCAGCACTGGCCGGGTTAGTCCCGTGAGCACTGTCAGGAACGATTATCCGAGTGCGTTTGAGATCACCTCTTTGAAGATGGTATTGACGCATAATCATAAGGCCTGTCAATTCTCCGTGAGCACCTGCGCAAGGACCGAAAGTGAAAGCTTCCATTCCTGTAATGGCTGCAAGCGCCTTATTCAGTTCATAATATACCTCAAGAGTTCCCTGTACAGACCCGTCAGGCTGAAGCGGATGCTCAGACTGGAAGGCTGGCATATTGGCAATTTCCTCATTGATCTTAGGATTGTATTTCATTGTACAACTTCCAAGAGGATAGAATCCTGTATCAACGCCGAAATTCATTTGAGAAAGATTGGTATAATGTCTTACTACATCCATCTCGCTGACTTGAGGGAGATCTGGACTCTCCGTGCGTCTGATCCCATAAGGAAGGGCGTCGGTAGAAACATTCCATTTATTTTCAGGAAGAGAGAAACCAGTCCTGCCGGCTTTCGAAAGTTCGAATATCAGTTTATCGTAATATTTCATATCTATGCCTCCTTGATGACTTTTACCAGAGAATCTATTTCTTCTTTGGTCCTTTTCTCTGTTACACAGAAACTTACATAGTTTTCCTCAATCTCCAGGGCTGCAAAGAAACCGGCATCTAACAATTTCTGCTGCAATTCATTGACCGGGACATTGCATTTGAGAGTGAATTCATTCAGGAACGGGCGCTCGAAAGCTTCGGCAAATTTGCCAGTCTTAAGCAGTTCATCGTGAAGATAATGCGCTCCGCCATAGGACAGATCGTTCACTCTCTTCATACCTTCAGGGCCCATAAGTGAAAGATAGACAGTGACGAACAAGGCCAACAATGATTCATTAGAACAAATATTGCTGGTGGCTTTCTCCCTGCGGATGTGCTGTTCCCTGGCTTGAAGCGTCAAGACGAAGCAGCGTTTCCCTTCGGAATCCTTGGTCTCCCCTACGATTCTGCCAGGCATCTTTCGAACGAATTCCTTTTTGCAAGTCATAAAGCCGACATAAGGTCCGCCGAAACAAAGAGGAATGCCCAAAGATTGGCCGTCACCGACTGCAATGTCGGCATCCCACTCTTTAGGTGTCTTGATTACTGCCAATGTCGAAGGGTCGCAATATTCTATCATCACTCCGCCTTCAGTATGGACAGCCTCGGCAAATCCAGCGAAATCCTCAACAATACCGTACTTGTTGATTCCTGGAACTATTATTCCAGCAACATCGCCTTTTGCCAGTTCATTCTTAAGTGATACAATGCAGGTCTGTCCTTTATTGACATCGATGAAACCGAGTTCAACTCCGTGATACTTTGCATAAGTCTCAATCACTTTCAGGACATTTGGAAGCAAGGTATTGGATAACAAGACTCTGGTTTTATGCTTAGCGCAAGCGATTGCCATCTTCATTGCCTCAGCCGCAGCAGTAGCCCCATCATACAATGAAGCATTGCTGATATCCAAGCCAGTCAACTCGCACATCATACTTTGATACTCGAAAACATATCTCAAAGTACCTTGAGAAATCTCGGCCTGATACGGAGTATAGGCTGTAAGGAATTCCGAACGGGAAGTGATATATGGAATGACCGAAGGTGTATAATGATCATATGCACCTGCTCCAACGAAAACTTTCAAACTGGTATTTTTCTTGGACAAGGCTTCGAAATAGTCTCTTACTTCCTGCTCGCCCTTAGCATCAGGAAGGTCGTATTCGCCTCTGAAGATGAAATCGGCAGGGACATCGCTATACAGATCGTCAAGGGTTTTGGCCCCGATTCTGTCCAGCATCTGACGGATATCCTCCTGCGTGTGTGGAAAATATGTAAATGTCGACATTATCCTAACTATTTTTCTGTAAGTTTGGAGTATGCAGTGGCATCCATAAGATCTTTAATTTCAGACGGATCGCTCATTTTAACTTTGATTATCCAATTGGCAAATGCGTCCTCGTTGACCAGTTCGGGACTGTCGTCAAGAGCCTCATTCTTTTCTGTTACAGTTCCAGATACCGGAGAATAGAGGTCGCTGGAAGCCTTTACGCTTTCCAAAGCACCGAATTCTTCTCCTTTTACGACTTCGTCATCGACATCAGGCATATCCACATAAGTGATGTCACCCATTTCCTTCTGCGCAAAATCGGTCACTCCTACAGTAGCGATTTCACCTTCCACCTTGACCCATTCGTGTGATTCGCTGTAAAACAGCCCTTCGATTACTTTACTCATAATGTATTGATTTTTAATTGTTTATTTTTTATAATTTGTCTGATAGAAACGCTTTTTGACCACTATGCCAGGGAAAACTCTTTTGCGTATGCGGATGAACAACTTCGTCCCAAGAGCAGAATAATCCTTGGCAACCATGGCGAAACAAATGCTCTTGTCCAGTGAAATGGAATGATAGCCTGTAGTGACTGCTCCGACTTCCGTACCGTCCTCAAGTTCAACGGGATATGTGGCACGAGGAATGGCCTTGTCTTCAATCTCTATTCCGACCAATTTGCGAGAAACGCCATTGGTTTTCTGGTCAACCAGAGCATCTTTGCCGATAAATTCTTCTTTCTCCAGTTTGCAGAATATTCCAAGTCCCGCCATAATCGGAGATATTTCCGCACTAAGTTCGTCACCATATAGAGGAAGACCGGCCTCGAAACGAAGAGTGTCACGGCAACCCAGACCGCAAGGTGTCACACCTGCATCCAGAAGCATCCTCCATATTTCTTGAGTCCCTTTGATGGAAGTATAGACTTCGAATCCGTCCTCTCCTGTGTAGCCAGTCCTGCTGACGATCATCCTCTCCCCTTTCCAGGTACTGTTGAAATATGTATAGAAAGTGAGTTCAGGGGCATTCTTGATTCCAAGCACATCTATAACTGTCTTTTCTGCCTCCGGTCCTTGGATTGCAACCTGACCCCATTTTTCAGACTGATTGTCCACTTTCACATCGAAACCATTGACCTGATCCATTATCCAAGCATAATCCTTATCGATATTGGCAGCATTAACCACTAAAAGGAAATGATCAGGAACGAATTCCCTATAGACCAATAGGTCGTCAACTACACCTCCGTTCGGGTACAACATCATACCATACAGGACTTTACCAGCTTCGTATCCTCTGATTTCATTAGTGAAAATATGGTTTACGAATTTCTCGGCATCAGGCCCCTCAACGAAAATTTCACCCATATGGGAAACATCGAACATCCCGACGTGATTGCGTACCGCAAGATGCTCGTCTGTGATTGTAGAATACTGGATAGGCATCATATAACCTGCAAACGGGCTCATCTTGGCACCTAATGCTACGTGACTGTCATATAGACAGGTCTTTTTCAATTGTTCTTCCATATAAATCAGTTTCAATTATTATAAATCAAGTCTATTAGTTCTTTTTCAGTAAGGTTCATTACGTATTTGTCCAATCCCAACCCTTTCAAAGCCTCAGATACTGAATCTTTGTCGTTTTTGCAACCGGCAAGCCTTGTATTAAGAAGTTTGTCTGGATCGGCAGAAGGGACAAGCAGGAAATAATCCCCTTTCAAATGTATTTCTTTGATTCTGTCTCCATCCAAGCACAAATCCACAATAAATTCTCCGCTGTCTTCAATTTTCTTTCGGAACTCCATCGAATAAGAATTGTTCCTTCCCTCAATGAAAGCCGGATCAAGATAGGTCTTTTCTATTTCTTCGATTCCATTGACCTGCTCAGGAGTCAATTCCATAGTCTTATCGCAGAAGAAATCACATAAATATTTCTTGAAAGACTCAATATCTGCAAGGACCTGCACTGACGGATTGTCGGATGACATCAAAAAAGGCTTCAGGTTTGTCACGTGCTGACGTACCGAAGCCACACCTTTGCTTTTAATCTTGGCAGATGAAGGTGTGATGGCAGATTCCAAAGCACCGAAATCAGAATTGAACAACAAGGTTCCGTGGACAATGCTCTTGTCGGGCATCAGATAGAATGCATTGCCTGATACCTTCTTACCATCCACAAGCACGTCATTTCTTCCCGAGCGCTCAGCTTTCAGTCCCAACCTATTCAGTGCCAATGTCAGCAATTGGAGATACTTGTCGAAAGTAAAGGCTACATCTGTCCCTGACGTAATATAGGATAGCATAATGTTGCCTTCATCGGAATATACGCAACCGCCTCCGCTCTTTCTACGGAACAGGCGCACTCCATTCTCTTTGCAATAGGCCATATTCACTTCTGCATCCATAACTTGGTTCCTGCCGAAAATCACTGTAGGGGGTACCTGCCAGATGAAGAAAGCTTCTTTATCGCCATTCGCAAGTGACTGTCCATCAAACAGAGAATCCAGATGAGCAGCCAAGTATTCTTCCATAGCGAGGTAGAAGACAAGCCTGCGCGGCTCGCCTCTGCTAACCTCGGATCTAACGTGTTTATTCGGTAAGGTTATAAGAAACATTAATTTTGCTAATTTCAGGCCTCAAATTTAACTAATTATTACCTGACAGCCCAAAAAAAGCGAAAAATAATATCAACAATCTATCAACTAAATTGCAAGTCTGAAACCGAAAGAAGATTTAACGGAACTTGCAGGCAGATGAGATCGGTTGGATACACGGCAAGCACTCCAATCACTATTGGCACTTCCACCTCTTGTAATCCTCTCATCTCCTTTGACAGGTCCAGTAGGATTTGTCTGAAGACCAGAGGCATAATTGCCATAGAAATCTTCACACCACTCCCAGGCATTGCCACTCATATCATAAATGCCGAGTTCATTTGGCTCCCTGCTTTTTACTTTTGCGGTTTCAGTTGCTTTATATACAGACACATAGTCTATGTCATTGGAACCGCTGAAACGATAATGGGAATTGCGAATGCCACCTCTTGCGGCAAACTCCCATTCAGCCTCCGTAGGAAGACGGAAAAACCTTCCTGTCAACTTGTTCAATTGCATAATGAACATCTGGGCATCATACCAAGAGACATTTACAACAGGATTGTTCGGATAGTCTTTGAAATTGCCAAATGGGAAATACCCCATAACAGCATACCATAGTCCGGCCGTCACTTCAGATTCTTCTAAAAGGAAACCGTCCAATTCCACCTCGTGCACCGGGAACTCATCCTTGTCCCCATAATTCGCCTGTTCGGAGGTAGAACCCATTTCAAACTTTCCACCAGGAACTGCTATCATCTTGAAAGGCACTCCATTGGCAGAGAAAACTTCGCTTTTCAATACCCCAGTCTCCCTATTTTGGTTGGAAGTAGTCAAGATGGAATATTCATTCTTGTCATAAGGTTTGTTCAAAGACACAGCTACTCTCAGGCCAATATTGCCAGACTTGGAAGTAGGTGCAATGCCTGAACGTTCTTTCGGGCTCCTCACCACAAATTCGTTTCCGTCGGCAGGTCCCTGTGGATTGGCATCCATATCAGGTGCATAATTCTCGGCAAATCTGTCTGAACAATATTCGTAGACCGTCCCGGTCTGCTTGCTTTTGCCAGATCTTGATGCGATTTCCCATTCCGCCTCAGTCGGAAGCCTGAAGGCATATCCTGTAAGTTTTGAAAGTTTCTTAAGGAATTTCTGGCAATTGTTGTAGGTTATTCCCACAACTGACTGGTTGTCAGAACTTGAGACTCTAGGCTCCGATCCCATTACAGCCTTCCACAAATCCTTGTTTACTGGTATGGCGCCGATGGCAAAGCCGTCCAATATTACCTGATGGATTGTAGCCCCTTTTACCTTTGCATATTGAGGGGTATATCCCATTGCAAAGCTCTGAGGATCAACGACTGACATCTGGAAACTGACTCCTTTTACAGAAATGGCAGCTGGAATGTCGTTTGGCAGTTTTGCAGTCTCCTTCTTGTTCGAGCAAGAAATAAGTACGGCTGAAACTATTGCGTAAAGCGACAGGGTTTTTAATAATTGGTTCATATTTAAGGAATTAATAATCAAAGCTACTGTCAATCAATCTTTTTTCGAAGAAAGTTTGCAATTCCAAATTGGTCCTGACGTTCAGAAGTGACTCCTCCGCACTTCCGCCTTTGGACTCGGAAAGTTCCCCGCAAATATCTACTCCAAGAAGTCTGCGCCCATCCAAGATTTTATTCACTATTGCCTCCAATTGAAGCAGGCTCATTGTCCCTTGATCCCAATTTGTAGCAGCAAATTTCTTGGACATAACATCTTTATCTATAGATAAGTATATATTGCGACCAATATCTATGGTTGAAATATAGTCTTCCAGATCATAAGGTGACAAGCCATTGATCTCAGACTCGCGGATACAGGTAACATAAGGTTCATCTGCTTCAGTCGCCAATTCATCTGCCACTCCGAACATCACAACTTTTTCAAGGTTCGGATTGGACAGTTTCGCCGCCCTAACCCAACTTCCGCAACTGAGCATATTTCCAAACTGCGGCTCTTGCATATCCGGATGATGATCCAAAAGCACCAAGGTGAATGGCATCCCTATTCCGTCCATCCATAATTTGCTCAAATAGTGGTAATCTCCAGAGTCGAGCCAATGCAATTGAGGAAAATACGTTTCTCCGCCACCAGGCCTCAGAGGCTTGATTATTCCCAACAATCTCTCTTCAGCCTCTTGATCCAAGATGCAATTCGTCCCTTCAATCATCGAACAATCGATGGCATCGCATCCGACGAACCTGGCGAAGTCACTATATACATTGGAAAAATCAGTTATAATGGTAATCACGTCTCAGTCCTTGTTTTGACGCTTCTTTTTCATATTCTTCCAAGCTCCTTTCACAGATTCCCCTGCTTCGAATTTATCCAAATACTTAAGGGCCTTATACACAGCCTTTCCTGCGCTCCATCCCCTTAAACTGGCGTATTTGGCAATAATATATTCGTACAAGTCCCTTCTGTGAGCCACCCTGCGAAGGTCTTTGTAACAATCAGCTTTCGTGAGTTCACGTTTGAATTTGCATCTATTGACATCTATCACAGTGAAATCATAATGATCGGCATCTTTGCGATACAGAATATTGGTAAGATTCATATCCCCGTGAATCACTCCTTTTGCGTGGATTTCAGCAAGATAGCCAGCCACTGCAGATGCCAGGTCCCTGTCATAATCTTTTTTCTCCACCAACTGAGGGTACACGAAAGGATCACTGCACTTCAAGTATATGAAATATCCATAGGTGAACAAGAATTCCTTTTCTTCGATATAGGCAATAGGTTCAGGACAATTGATTCCTAATTTTCTCAATCTGATGGAATACTCAAAAGCCCTGCTTGCCTTGGTCTTTCTGAAAAAAGAATAAATGAATCGCTGTATGAAAACCGGCTTCTTATATTGTTTTGCAATCCAGTCCCCCATCTGCGTATTGAAAAGCCTGATTACGTTTCTCCTGCTATCTACAAGTTCGCCTTCCCCGGCAGCAAAGAGTTCCGGGAAGTTGCCAATGAATTCCTTCATTGAGGCATAATCAGGATTGATGACCAACTTCATATCTACTGTAATTTTCTTCTTTATCAGGATTCTGTTGCTGCTATACCAATTAAGATTCTTATCCATTAAAGTTTTAAATTTAGCACTAATTTTCTTAACTTGCTCCAAATTTAATCCAAATGAGTGAAATAAAAGGTCAGAAATTCACAGTAAAGCACAATTCGCCTTTACTTGAGTACTTATATGAGATTTTTCCGCAACAGAGCAAAAAGGGTGTAAAAGCATATCTGAGCAATGAGCAAGTCGTTGTGAATGGGGTCAATACTACAGCCTTTGACAAGCCTTTGAATGTAGGAGATGCTTTGGTAATTTTACCGAAGGGAGTGTCTATGGCGAATGAGGTGAATGTTTCGGTTAAGAAAGAGGCAGAAGATTTAGGAGTGGAAGTCATTTATGAGGATGAGCATATCATAGTTGTGAACAAGAGGTCAGGAATGCTTACTGTTTCCACTGGCAGGGATAGGACCAAGAAGGGTATGGATATCCAGGACAAAGGTGACAAGGCTAAACTTTATTCTCAGGAGAAGGAGAAGACAGTATATTCAATATTGAATGACTATGTGAAGACGAAGGCAAGGTCGGACAGAAAGAATCTGAAGATTGTCAATCACGATACAGTGAAGATTTGGATTGTACATCGTCTGGACAAGGATACTTCCGGGCTGTTGCTTTTTGCCAAGGATGAGAAGACCAAGGATCTGTTACAGAGCAAGTGGAATGATCTTGTTTATGAAAGGAAGTATGTTGCTTATGTGGAGGGATCCCTGTCTCAGGAGCAAGGTACCATCAGATCTTGGCTGACTGAGAATCCTGTGTCATTGAGGGTGTCTTCAAGTCCTGTGGACAATGGCGGCCAGTTGGCGATCACTCATTATAAGACTATCCAGAAGGTTGGGAATTATTCAATGGTGGAATTCGAGCTTGAAACCGGGCGTAAGAATCAAATCAGGGTGCAAATGGAAGCCGTAGGACATCCCATTGCCGGAGATAAGAAATATTATGCCAAGACCAATCCGATCGGCCGTCTGGCTCTTCACGCCTCAACTCTTGTATTCAAGGACCCATACAGTCCGGATACCTTATCTTTCACGGCAAACCTGCCAAAAGAATTCAAGAAAATCAAATAATCATCCCCTCGCCCTCTGGCCTTACGTATTTGCTGACGCAAATACCAGCTTCGGGCCCAATTCAGAGCATCGGCTTCGTCAACATAAATAATGTCTTATCCATCTTTAGTCTTTTAGACAAGCCAATGGTATGACTTTGACGTCATCAGGACGAGTATAGGCCATTTGGCCTCCGGTCAATACAATAAGTAAGTCTGGTTCACGCAGAGGTACTTGCTTCTCTTTTTTATTATGCTCATGAATGAGTCGCTTGATTTCTAACAGGTGACTGGCGCCATCTTCAATTTCGCGACTGCCCAATTTACATTCAATAAGCGCATAACGTCCGTCAGCAAGGTGTAGCACAAGGTCTGCCTCCAGTCCGTAACGGTCACGATAGTATGATAAGGTCCCGTCGTGGGATGCAGAATAAACCCTTAGATCTCTTGCACACATCTGCTCAAAAATAAAACCAAAGGTCTTCAATTGTGTCATCAGAATATCAGGAGCCAAACCAAGTGCGGCGACTGCAATTGAAGGGTCGCAGAAAGCTCGCTTAGGTCGACTTTGTATTACACTCTTGCTACGAATAGAAGGACACCAAGCCTCGATGTCCATAATGACAAATAGTCTTTCTAATGCATCCACATAACTGTCGAATGTTGGGCGAGTACACTCGATATTATCTGCTGATGCAACGTCAGCTAGAATTGAAGTCGATTTTGCCAACGTCGATATGTTTCTTGCAAATGATTTCAGAATCATATATGCCAATTTTTGATTTCTCTTGACTCCATCGATATGAGAAATATCTTTCTTATACACAGATTTGACATATTCAGTGGCAACAAGCAATTTTGATTTGTTGTCATTCAGGTTCAAAGTGGCAGGCCATCCACCTCTGCAAGCTGCAAAAATGATGCTTTCCATCGTCATTTCCGAATGAGCGAAGATCTCTTTCTTTGGATTATCGAACATATCTTTCAACGATACAGAGCCATTTGACTCTCCATATTCCCACAAGCTCATAGGAAGCATCTCCATTCGGGAAATGCGCCCTGTGCCACTATGATGAATTTTGCTATCATCAACTGCGTTTGAACCTGTCAAGATGAACTGTCCTGGCAGTCCTCGTTCATCAACTTTTGTCCTTACGGCATCCCATAGCATAGGTGCGTCCTGCCACTCGTCTATAAGACGTGGAACATCGCCCTCCAATAGAAACGAAGGTTTTGTCATTGCGGTAGTCAAATATTCCTCACGCTGATCAGTGTCTTGCAAACTAATAACACTCTTTGCAAACTGTCTTGCCGTGGTAGTTTTTCCACACCACTTAGGACCTTCTATTAATACTGCCCCTATTGCATCAAGATGTGCCTTTAGTTGTTTATCAAATACCCTTTGCCGATATTCCATTTTAGCTTGTTTTTTATTGAATCATTATCTGTGGGGAAAGGTAATCATTTTTAATTAAATAGCAAGTGTATTTATAATATTTGATATATTTTATTTATAATATTTGATATATTTTATTTATAATATTTGAGATGATTTGTTTTACATTTCCGAGGTGTCTTAATAAGTAACTTTGTACCAGTGTACCAGCTCAAGAAAGAAGACACGGAAATTATTTTTAGTTGCTGATGATTTTCCAAAGTAAGCTGTTATGGGCATCTTTTCCTAAATCCAAAGTCTAATACGGATGTCTGCTAGTCTAGCTTCGCCGCATTGAAAAGAATATCCATAAAAATTGCGATAGCTCTTCCTAATAATATGGCTTGCTGTATGTTCAAATGGCAAAGAATAAGTTAAGGTGTTTTCAATTTGGCATATTAATGGGGTTGATGAAAAGCCATTAAGTATAAGAATGGGAGAAAAAGACTACTCTAATATGATAGCTAAGATAAAAAAGTTCACTCCAAAAAAGAAAAGCGGAGATAGCACAAATGATCTTAATAAATGGAATGGACAAAATACCTGGTTGCTGCTTTTCCGGGACATAAGTGGCAGAAGGAGTTCGTGCAATTCTCAATCACGGCAATGTGCCACAGGATGCGTATATGGCATTATTGCGTGTCAGGGGTACCTTTTTTTGAGTGGGTCTAACACGACCTATTATTGATAATAAATGAGTTAGCTTAGAAATTGTGATTGAGAATTGCACGAGTCTGGATGGAGACTATCATCCACACCGGTCGGGCCACAAGGATTGATAAAGTCAAGAAATTTCATTGTGTATGTAGCTTCTAATTCATCATCGAAGACCTTTACGGTAAGGGGCAAATGTCCATCCGCTAATTAGCTGCAACATTTCCTCAGTCATCATCAGACGACCGGCCGGGTCGGGTATTTCTGAAGGCCGATCTGAAGAAATACTTGAAAACAGGAAGGCCGGAGGGTTTGGGGGTACAACCCCCAATATTAGAATTATTTCTTGATTTCTTGCCCCGACCGCAATGGATCTCGGCGGGTGCCGCCCACAATAGCCGTATGCTTGATATTCAAAGTCAGGTTACACCGTTAGCAAAGATAATATACTATTAATCAATAATTTGCCAGATGCTAAAATGTAACCTTCGGAATGATGTTCCATTGGTGAGACGAACTACCCATCACGTCCAGCGAGATGAATGAACTTATAGACATTAACTTCCTTAGGGGAAATGAACTTCTAACCACACGGGATTGCTGGTAATCATACTTTTGCACCTCACAAGATCCCCGTTTTTCGCATGATCCCGAGAAACCAGGAAAAATCGGTAGAAAAGGACGAGAAATGCCTCCCCGAAAAGGGAGGCATTTCTGTTTTCTCGAACCCCAAAAGTCCGAATACGTCATACATACCATCTGGAGTGTCCGGTATGGGTTTTCTGGTGGTGTCGGCAGGAGTTGAACCGGCGACACATGGATTTTCAGTCCATTGCTCTACCACCTGAGCTACGACACCATTTTGTTTGGGATTGCAAAGGTATGGAAAATTTTTTAGTCTGCAAATATTTTGATAAAAAATCTTAAATTAGCGCTTGCTATGGCAGAAAAAAGATTCATTACAGTGATCCTTCCCATCAGACTCGAATGGGAACCCTTCTATTCCATTACCGATCAACAGGTTGGTATAGGAAGCCGTGTAAGGGTGCAATTCACGAGCAAGACATATTCTGCCATTGTCAGTGCCATTGACGTAATTCCCACGACACCGCCAGAGAAAATCAAGCAGGTAATTAGTATCGAAAATGATCTTGAACCCGTGTCTGAAAAAATGCTATTGCTTTGGAGACAAATCTCTGAATATTATATGTGCACCATCGGAGAGGTCTACAAAGCCGCATATCCTGCACGCAAAATAGCCGCAGAGGAAATAATGGCCAGGATCAAAAGCAGGAGACAGGAAAGGATAGCCAAGGAGCAGCAAGCTTTTGATAATAAACTTGCCACACTATGCAGCAGGCTGTCTAAAAAACAAGATTTTCTGTCCAAGAGCAAGCAAGTTAAAGTCAAGCAACGCTACGAAGAACAGATAGAAATCATAAAGCAGCAGATTGAAGCAGTCAAGACACGGCAAGAGACTCTAGCCAAATCATTGGTAAGAAAGGATGAAGTTGACAACGCTATCGTATTTTCCGAATCAATCACGCTGTCTCCTTCCCAGACAACAGCTCAAGAAGAAATCGAACATGCATTCGCACATAAAAAAGTTGTCCTTCTGAACGGAGTCACTGGATCTGGCAAGACAGAGATTTATATGTCATTGGCCATAAAGGCATTGAGTCAAGGCAAGAATGTATTGTACCTGGTCCCTGAAATCTCACTCAGCCGCCAGTTGGAAGACAGACTTTCATCTGTATTCAATGAAAGGCTGCTCACTTTCCACTCTCGCGAATCAATCTCCAGAAGGCAGGAAATCGCAGACATTGTCGGGAAAGGTCCTTATATTGTATTAGGTACAAGATCGGCCCTTTTCTTACCACATCACGACATCGGTTTGATAATCGTAGATGAAGAGCACGACACCTCTTACAAGCAGGAAGAGCCGGCCCCTCGTTACAACGGCAGGGATGCCGCCATTATGCTAGGGGTGATAATGGAGGCCAATATTATCTTGGGCAGTGCAACTCCTTCGGCCGAGTCGCTTTTCAACTGCACCACTGGCAGGTTTGCGGAAGTTGAACTTAAAGATAGATATTACCTATCTGGCAATACCGAAGTAGAAATAATTGACACAATTGCAGAGCGCCATAAGAATGGAATGATCGGGAATTTTTCAAGGAAACTCATTGCCCATATGAATGACGCTTTAAATCTTGGCGAACAAGTGATGATTCTTCGTGCCAGAAGGGCTTATTCACTTATAGTCCAATGCGATCGCTGTGGAGATATCATCAAATGTCCGCACTGCAATGTGCCTCTTAGTCTTCACAAGGACAACTTTGGAAACGATACTCTGGTTTGCCGATATTGCGGCCATAGAGAATCTTTAAATGGCAAATGTAAAAAATGCGGAGGCGATCTGAAACCATTCGGAGCCGGGACTCAAAAAATCGAAGAAGAGGCGAAGTCAATATTTCCTAATGCCAGGATTGCCAGACTTGACAGCGATACTGCCAAAAGTAAGAATTACGAGCAAGAGACTATACGAAGCTTTGCTAAAGGTGAAATAGATATATTAATTGGTACACAAATAGTTACAAAAGGATTTGATTTCAGCGGGCTTACATTGGTTGCAGTGTTGCAAGCAGACTCGCTCATAGGCCTGCAGGATTTCAGGGCAGATGAAAGGGCTCTTCAATTATTAGCCCAGTTCAGGGGCCGCTGTGGTCGTCGTGACAAACCTGGTCTTTTTGTCATTCAGACCAATCAACCAGACCATCCTGTATATAAATGCTTAACTGACAGCGGGGATCTAGTCAGCCAAAGTTCATTCAATTCAGAGATGCTTAGCGACAGACGACAGTTCCAGTATCCGCCATTTTCAAGACAAATAGACGTGGTCCTTAAGGATGCCAATCTTGACAGACTCGAGAAACTGTCTTACCTGCTTGGCTCAGAACTTCATCATAAGTTTATTCAAGTGCTCGGCCCTTACTCCCCTGTCGTCGACAAAGTGGCCGACCAATATATCAAACGGGTCACAGTTACCTTTCTAAAAGATAAGTCCCTGTCTTCCAACAAGACGGCCTTGGGTACCTTAATCTCCAACTTCGGCAAGGATAAAAGTTATACAGACCATATCCTCTTGGACGTGGATCCCGTTTAATGAAATTTATGCCCGTATCCCCTATTGGAATGGAATTATTTTTGTAATTTTGTAGGTTTAGAAAACAAAACTAATGGGAAAAGTTATCGCTATAGCCAATCAAAAAGGCGGGGTAGGCAAAACCACCACCGCCATCAATCTTGCAGCATCGTTGGCAGTGCTCGAAAAGAAGGTCCTCATCATCGATGCGGATCCCCAAGCGAACACGACCTCCGGTCTCAATTTCTCTCCTGAGAGCAACGAGAAAAGGACTTTGTATGAGGTGCTGATCAGTGGTATCAACGAGAACTACACCCCGAAGATCAGCATCACTGATGCATTGATCCAGACAGAGATAAAGAACCTCCAAATGATCCCTTCCCACATCAATCTTGTGGGTGCTGAAATAGAGCTGTTAGATGCAGACGAGCGCGAATCCGTCTTAAAAAAAGCTTTGTCCGCAATCAAGGACAATTACGATTTCATTATCATTGATTGCTCTCCGTCCCTGGGGCTCATCACTGTAAATTCGTTGACGGCAGCTGACTCTGTTATGATCCCTGTTCAACCGGAATTTTTCGCATTGGAAGGTTTGGGCAAACTTCTGCAGACCATCAAATTGGTCCAGAATGGTGTGAATCCTAATCTCACAATCGAAGGTTTCGTGGTTACTATGTATGACGGTCGTACCAAAGTCCACAATCAGGTCGTAGCCGAACTAAAAGAACATTTCAAGGATTTAGTGTTCAACTCTATAATCCAGAGGAACATTCGTCTGAGCGAAGCACCCTCACACGGTAAGCCAATCATTCTTTACGATGTGATGTGCAACGGTACTTCCAACTACCTCAACCTTGCAAAAGAGGTTCTGGAAAAGAATGGCCAAATCATTAATAATACTAAGCAATGAGCAAACCAGTTAGAGGATTGGGGATGGGTCTCGGGGCACTCCTCGGAGACACTTCCGACATTGAAAAACTACGTCAGCCTGTCGGATATGTAAATAAAGGCATTGTCGGTACCAAGACTCCGGCAGACACCTCGGACATTATGCGTATTCCAATCGACCTCATCGAGCCGAATCCATTCCAACCAAGAATGTCTTTCGATCAGGAAGCCTTGGAAGAACTGGCATCTTCCATCAAGACTCTCGGACTCATACAGCCTATTTCAGTCAGGAAAAAATCCAACGACAGATATCAGATCATCAGTGGAGAAAGACGATTCAGGGCCTGCAGACTTGCAGGAATGGATATGGTGCCGGCTTACATCATCGAGGCCAATGACCAAGGGATGTTGGAGATGGCCATAGTCGAGAACATTCAGAGAGAGAACCTGGACCCTATCGAAGTCGCTTTGAGTTATCAACGTCTCATCGAAGAGTGCCACCTCACTCAAGAGCAGATGGCTATCAGGATCGGCAAAAAGAGAGTCACGATCACTAATTATCTTAGGCTTCTGAAACTTTCAGCCAAAGTTCAACATGACCTTAAAGTGGGCCTGATTACAGTAGGTCACTCCAAAGTGCTGCTCGGAGTCGATGATCCTGCCGTGCAAGAGCAACTTTGCGACTTGGTCATAAAAGAGGGTCTCTCAGTCCGCCAATTGGAAGAAAAAATAGAGAAACTTACCAAGCAGGTCCGCCAGCCGGGCCTTCCGGCAGATATGTCCGATCTTCCGGAAGACTATTATAAGGTATTGGAACATATGGGCAAGTTTTTCAGCGACAACATCTCGATGAAAAGGACTGCTTCAGGAAAAGGTTCAATGACAATAAGGTTCTCTTCCGACCAAGAGATTGCCAAGTTCAGGCAAGCCTTGGAAGATAAAGGCTTATAAGGAAAGAGCCAATGAAAGTTGCATTACGTAGAATATTGTTGGCATTGGTTTGCGTGGCGGGTTTTTCTGTCTGCGCAAATGCTCAGTTCAAAGAACAAGCATTCACACAAAATTACAATGAGCCAAACGACACCACCGCAGCAGATACTGCAGACGTAATGTTCTCCTTCAAACAATTCTTCAGGGGCATAGCCCACAAGCAGACCATCAAGATAGGCACGATGTTCGCAGGGTCTACCATCTTTGTTGGTAGCGAACAGATTTACAATAAACAATATTGGAAACTTCCTCTCGTGTACGGAGGACTTGGAGCGACAGTAGGTTTAGGAATCCATTATCACAATATGTACAATGATTCCAAACGTGCCTATGATGCCGATTATGCGATAAATGGGACCAAAACCACATTATCGATTGATAATGATTCCAAGAAGATGAGCCAATATCTGTTTGCCGGTGCCGCTGCCATTTATTGGGCTACTTTGATGGATGGAGTTATAAATTACGACAAGGGTATATACCCTCAACCGGGAAAGGCCACACTGTATTCTGTGCTTCTCCCCGGATTAGGGCAGGTATACAATCACGAATATTGGAAGATTCCTATCTATTGGGGAGGTCTGATCGGCTCCTACCATTATTATTCTGTGAATAACAAGAATTATAGAAGATATAAAAGGATCTACAATGAGGCCACAAGCAATACGTCATACTCTGGGCCTGTAAGTTCTGAAACCGCACTATATTATAGGAACGTGTTCAGACGATACAGGGATTACTCCATTGTTTGTATCGCCGGCTTCTACTTGCTTCAGGCAATAGATGCCAACGTATTTGCATATATGCACGACTTCGATGTGGGAAATGACCTTACATTGGAAATCGAGCCTACTCTGACTCCTCCGGGAAATGCTTTCGCCTTTTCACCTAATGCAAGTGGAAGCGTAGGCTTCTCCATAGAACTTAGATTCTAACATCCTTAAACAGAATGCAGATGAATTTACTTAAATTATCTTTAAGCACGGGCTTGGCATTGATGATGATATCAATGAGCGCAACGGCCCAAAATACTCAGAAGAAGAGTCTTTTCCAGACCCTTTTTCCAACACAGAATTATTCCACAAAGGCTGTTTCCTCACCGTCACAGAATCAACCTGCCAAGCAGAAAGCAGTGAAATCTGCAGCGGCAAATCCTCAAGTCGCTAAACAGAGTCCTGTCAATCAAGGTATTGTTGACTACGAAGATCCTAGTGTTACTACGATCACAGCGATTTCTCCAAAGAAGAGTGCATTCAAAAGCAGAAGTGCACTTACAAAAGAGAACAAGATGCTTTTGGAGGAAATAGATTCTCTCAAAAAAGACATAGAACAATACAGAAACGATCTTCACTTGAACGATAGCATCCGTTCGGAACTCATTGATATCTATGAGGAAAATGAAGACAAGAGTGCAGCGGGTCTCAATCCTGAAGATTACAATTCCGATGTCACCGACAGTCTGCTGAGTATGTGGTATCTGCATAATCAGATAAAAAGGAGCAACGAGGGTATTTCATACGATATGGATTCCGTACACTTCAGTTCCAATGTCCCGGATAAGATATTCATCCAAAGGCTTGCGGATATGAATTCTTTCATTTCCCTGCCATTCAATGAGACAGTGAAGAACTATATGATTCTTTACTCTGAAAAGATGCCTACGAAGATGGGACAGATACTGGCAGTAAGTGACTACTATATGCCGATTTTCGAAGCGACTTTCAGTAAATACAATATTCCTGAGGAACTCAAGACAATGGCAATAATCGAGTCTGCAATGAATCCAAGGGCAACTTCTCCTGTAGGAGCGAAAGGAATGTGGCAGTTTATGTACCAGACAGCGAAGAATTACGGGCTCAAGATTGATTCCTTCGTAGATGAAAGAATGGATCCTGTCAAATCTGTTGATGCGGCAGCAAGATATCTTAAAGACTCGTACAATATTTTCGGCGACTGGAATTTGGCCATTTCATCATATAACTGCGGTGCTGGAAATGTAAACAAAGCCATAAAGCGCAGTGGCGGTAAAAGAGATTTCTGGTCTATTTATCCGTTCCTGCCTAGGGAAACAAGAGGTTACGTACCAGCATTTGTAGGGGCTCTTTATGCAACGACATATCACAAAGAGTATGGAATAGTACCTAAAGATATGCAGATGCCGGCCCTTGTTGATACCTTCGAGATTCATAAGATGCTGCACTTCAAACAAATAAACGAAGTGGTAGGCGTTCCAATGGATGTTTTGAGGAACCTTAATCCGCAATATATCCACGACATCATTCCTGGCAATGAAGGCACATTCATCCTTCGTATCCCCTACGACTACACGAACGCATTCTTGGATGCGGAAGATTCTCTTTACTCTTACAAGTGCAAGGAAATATTCAACGCCGTGGACATTGATAGGATCAGGGATAATGGACCGGCTATGAGTTATGCCACCTCCCAATCGAAGATTACATACAAAGTCAGAAGTGGGGATTATCTGGGCAGAGTAGCATCCAGATATGGTGTTACAGTATCTCAATTGAAGCAATGGAACCATCTGAGAAGTAGTAAATTACGTTCCGGTCAAAGGCTCATCATATATCGTAAGGTCAAGATAGCCGTGCCTGTCAAAGTCGATAATGCCGCAAGTCGGGAATCGGTTTTAGAAGCGCCTCAAACTGCGGTTCAGGATACATCCAAGCCTACAACTTCAAAAGTTGACACTGCAACTGTAGTAAAGGAAAAAGAAGAAAATGTTTCCATACCAGTTGTTATTAAGCCTTCCAAGCCGGCTGTATCAAAACCTCAGCCACGTGAGAAAGACTATGTAGTGTATACTGTCAAGAAAGGTGATACTCTCTATTCCATTTCCAAGAAGTATAAAGGCGTGACGACCAATGAGATAATGAAATACAACAGGATTTCTTCGAACATTCACCCGGGAATGAAAATCAAGATCCCCAGATAATCAGAAATCCAACATACATTGAAGTTTAAGCTCGGCTTTGCCGGGCTTATTCTGTATCGAGGCACGAAGATAATATTTCATCCTCAGGCCTTTCCATCTCGGTTTCAAACCTGCTACGGCAGAGAATGCCGTACCATTTCCATAATATGCAGGAACATTGAACGAACCCGGAGCATCCCTTTCATATACATAAACTCTATCATCCCAATTGTCTATTCTGAAGGCAATCCCTCTTATATATGCTGAAAATGTTTCGGATTTATAACCTGTTTCAAGATATGCCAAAGCACCAAGACTTCTGCAATTCAAGAGATTCCCTCTCAATGAAGCAATCCAATTCCCATTCATATATTTAATATCAGCTCTTGCATCGGTCCTATATTTCAATTTGTCATAAGTCCGACATCTTTCCGTGAGGCGTATACCGATGGCAAGACTTGAAGATATTTGGATATCGTACCTGGCAAATGCTTTATATTGTATAGGTAATTGTCGGGCATTTTCCTTCTTTTTTGTTGGAAGATATTCGGCATCCATACTTAATGTGCAACTGTTTTTGGGCACAGATGAACCGAAGCCAGCCTTCCCTTTCAAACTGATCCGCGTGCCTCCTGTATATGAAAAGCTGAATGTTGCGACGTGCATTTGCTTTTCGATATACCTTAGGAGTAATGCGCTCTTTTTGTTGTCCGTAATTGGGATTATAGTTCCAAGCAAAACCATATGTCGTTTTCTACCAATATCATAGGCCGCTTCTGTAAAGCAGTCGACACCTCTAATGTTAATACTTGCATCCGCAGCGGCGATTCCCCCTTTGCCATTTTCATTTACTTGTCCACTCAGGCCGATCTGGCTTTTTTTGCCTAGGAATGAGACATTCATACCCGGGGATATCGAAATATCAGTGTGCCTCTTCCCTTTCATCATTTCTTTCAGATTGTCAGCAGATGCAAAAACAGAGACGATTGCCCTGCCCATAGTGAAGTCAGCGGCTACACCCTGTTTAGAACCTGTGCCAGTAAATGAATTAATTGGAGATAGACCAGAGGCTTTCCGATAAAATGATGTAGGTTCCACATTGGTACTTAGTGAAAATCCGCTCCATAATGCCAATCCTTGTCCGAAACGAGCATTAAAATCGCCTAATATCAATTTATTTTTTCTTCCATAATAGGACAATGAACCTGTATACAGAGAAGGATGATTGTCCTTGTCATCGTAACTTTTACTGCCTCCCATATTTAATATTATTCTGTCATCATAAGAAGAAGTGCATTTGAACCCATATTTATTCTCAACTCCCCTCTTGCCTTCAATTCCTCTTATCGATCCCCTTGCAATTAATGAGGTGTTCAATATTATGATGGAATCAGGTATGGCACCTGGCAACGAAAAAGATTCAAAGGATATGAAAGGAGCTAAAGCAGTAGCATTTTCTTTTCCAAAGCCATCTATTGATGAAAGTTCCATTATTGACAGGATATCTCCCGAGGTGCGGATATAATCCAGCAAGGTCGCCACTTGGTATGGTGTGAAAAGCCCGGAGGAAAGCAATCTGGTCCTTCCTGCACCATTCAATTTAAATGGATGTTGAAGATAATTGCTCAGTCTTTCCATTTCTTGAGCATCCAATTCTTCAATATCTGTCACTCCACTGAATCTCATTACAGCAGATGACTCTTCTTGCTGGGCATTGGCAATTGTGCAACTGATAATTAGCGCTGACCACAATAGCAGAATCTTTTTCATTTCATCGTTGGTTTATCTGCGATGATAGTGAAAGTAAACGTCAATTTATTTAAAAAACCTGCTAAAGGCACATATTTTTCTGTTTTTTAAAGGAATTGTTTTATTTTTGTACTTTCAAAATTATCCCAATGAACAAAGTCACATTATTTGACAAGACTTTCAAGCCTTATATCTCTCACGATACCATCATTGAGTCTATTGACAAGGTGGCCGAGAAGATGAATCAGGATTTCGGCGGTTGCACCGATATTCCTATTATTTTATGTGTATTGAATGGTTCCCTTATGTTCACAGGAGAACTTATGGAGCGTCTTACGTTCAATTGCCAGTTGGTGTCCATCAAGCTTACTTCTTATTGTGGCACTTCTACTACCGGACAGGTCAAGCAAGCAATGGGACTGACAGCTGACATCACCGGAAGGAGAGTAATCATTGTTGAAGACATTGTCGATACAGGAAAGACAATCGTTGAATTGGAGAATATTCTCAAGAGCCACGGTGCAAGCGATATCGTTGTCTGCACTATGCTTCTTAAACCTGAAGCATTGCAAGTGAATGTCAGGTTGGATTATGTGGCAATGGAGATTCAGAATAAGTTCATTGTTGGCTTCGGCCTGGATTACAATGAAATTGGTCGCAATTTCCCGGAAATTTATGTGTTGGACGAATCATAATAGTATTTATATGAAATATTTTATCTTATTTGGCCCTCCGGGAGCCGGCAAGGGTACACAGGCATCTGCAATGGTTGAGAAGTTCAATCTTTGTCATTTGTCTACGGGTGATCTTCTTCGTAAGGAGATTGCTGCAAAAAGCGAGTTGGGATTAAAGGCGAAGGCTGTGATTGATGCCGGGGGCCTGGTATCTGATGAAATTGTGGAAGGGATGATTGAGAATGAGTTCAAAACTGTCAAGGGTGTTGCCGGGTTCTTGCTTGATGGGTTTCCCCGGACTATCGCTCAGGCTGATGCTTTGAATGCTATGGTCGCTAAGACTGGGGCAAGTATTACTTCTGTGGTTTCTATTATGATTCCTGATACGATGATCAAGGAGCGTATAGCTCATAGGGCGGCGATTGAAGGTCGTGCGGATGATGCCAAGGAGGAGACTATCAATAATCGTATCAAGACTTATCACGAGAAGACTGAGCCTCTTATCGTTTATTACAAGAAGGCTGGCAAATACAATGAGATAGATGGAATTGGTTCTATTGAGGAAGTCCGTGACAGGATTTTCGCTTCAATGGCCAATCTGTAAAAGCATATTAATTCCTTAACTGAGGTGACCAAAAATTTGGCCACCTTTTTTGTCCTTTCTGTAAACGAGATAAAATGCTATCTTTGTAGCTTGATGCACAAATAAGCGTGAAAGCCAGATTACACAATGGTTTGTGAGATTTAAGATTTAGACGATTATGGCAGAAAGTAATTTTATTGATTATGTGAAGATTTTCTGCGCCTCCGGTCACGGCGGTGCGGGGGCAATGCATTTGCATAGAGCCAAATACATACCGAAAGGCGGACCAGACGGAGGGAATGGAGGAAGAGGAGGACATATCATCCTTAGAGCAAATCCTCAATTCTGGACACTTATCCACCTGAAATACAGAAAGATAGTAAAAGCCGACCCCGGAGCACCAGGGGGACGGGCACTATGCAAAGGAAAAGACGGAGAAGACATCTGCCTCGAAGTTCCCGTAGGGACTGTCGTCAAAGATGCACAGACCGAAGAAGTCCTATTCGAATTGGTTGAAGCCGGGCAAGAAAGGGTGCTTTGCAAAGGAGGCCGCGGAGGACTTGGAAACGACGCTTTCAAGACCCCCACAAATCAGACACCAAGATTCGCCCAACCAGGCGAAGAAGGACAAGAAGGATGGTTCATACTTGAACTGAAAGTATTGGCAGACATTGGACTAGTTGGATTCCCAAATGCAGGAAAATCCACCCTCCTTGCAACCATAACCTCAGCCAAACCGAAAATCGCCAACTACCCTTTCACCACCTTGGAACCGAATCTGGGAATAGTCAAATACTATGACGACAAATCATTCATAATAGCCGACATACCAGGAATCATCGAAGGTGCACACGAAGGCAAAGGCATTGGAACACGATTCCTACGCCATATCGAAAGGAATTCAGTATTGCTCTTTATGGTATCCGCCGAAGAAAAGAACATTGCCAAAGGCTATGAGGTCCTGCTCAATGAATTGAAACAATACAATCCGGAATTATTGGTCAAGGACAGAGTACTTGCCATAACCAAATGCGATCTGATTGATGGGAAAAAGGAAAAGAAGATAGAGCCGACTTTACCAAAAGACATTCCACACATATTCATATCTTCAGTCAAACACGAAGGAATGAAAGAATTAGTTGACATCCTCTGGAACGCATTGAACAAATGATAGATTTTCTCCACCACGTTGACCAAAGCATAACGCTATTCATCAATGAATTTCACATCGGGTTCAGCGACTCGATAATGCAGATGTTCTCAAACCGATGGGCCTGGACTCCTTTGTATGTTTTCATTGTATATATGCTTTTCCGAAGACTTGGATGGAAAAAAGCCACAATCGTTATACTGTCCATAGTCCTTACTGTGACATTATGCGACCAGATTGCAGGCTTGGTGAAGAATTCCGTGGACAGATTGCGCCCGTGCTACGATGAGAAAATGCTCGAACATGGGCTGCATATCCTCGAAGCCAGAGGAGGACATTTCGGCTTCTTCTCCGGCCACTCAGCCAATGCATTCGGATTTGCAGCATGCACCATTATCGGATTCAGGAACGACCACAAACACACCTATAAAGCATACCGGACTTGGATACTAGTCTTGGCGGCAATGATAGGAATAAGTCGAATCTTCGTCGGAAAACATTATTTCGGCGATGTAATTGCCGGAGCAATGATCGGCGCTACCATTGGATACGGCATCGGAGTATTTACAAGATATTGCATAAGAAGGTTCGTCGACCCCTCAAAGGCTTCCTAAAGTTCAGGAATCACCTTCTCCATAGTCGTTCCACGAGAACCTTTAACCAGAATCGTACAGTCTTTCAAAGGATTGGAATGGATAGCAGTTGCCAATTCTTCAGATGTAGCATACCATTGGACATTTGGCCTCTGACCAACATTGACCAAAGCCTTATGAAATTCTTCACCGACCAGATAAATGGCATCGATTCCAAAACCTTCCGCTTCCCTGAGCACCTTGATATGTTCAATTACTGAATCGGCACCCAACTCTCTCATATCTCCAAGCAGTGCGACTTTGTGCGAAGCCTCAACCTGACGGAAATTGTCCAAAGCCGCAGCCATACTTGTAGGATTAGCATTATATGCATCCACTATCAGGACATTGGAATCGGTCTTCTGCATCTGAGAACGATTATTCGCTGGTACATATTCACTTATTGCCTTTACAGCAGCTTCCATAGACACCCCGAAATAATTGCCGATGCCAATTGCAGCCATCACATTATTGGCATTATAAGACCCTACCAGATGAGTATCCAACTCAATCTCCCCACCCGCAGAAGGAATCATTATCCTTACGAATGGGAATTCAGCCGAAGACGGAAGCACTTTTGCACCAGAATGAGCAACCCCGTAAGGAATTGTCTTCATCCCTTTCCTCTGTGCCGCCATTTCCGTCAGTACAGGATCGTCCGCATTGACAAAAGCCATTCCTCCGTGTTCATGTACATAGTCATACATTCTCCCCTTTGCCTTCTTCACTCCCTCATAACTGCCAAAACCTAGCAAATGAGCCTTACCCACATTGGTTATCACACCGAAATCAGGATGAGAAATGGCAGTAAGGTCCCTGATATCTTCCGGGTGGCTTGCCCCCATTTCGATGACAGCCAACTGCGTATCGGCATTTATCTTAAGTAGCGACATTGGGACTCCGATATCATTGTTCAAGTTTCCCTCGGTAGCGGTTACATTATACTTGGTGGATAGGACAGTGCGTATAAGTTCCTTTGTAGTTGTCTTACCGTTGGTTCCAGTAAGGCCAATCACCGTGAGCCTCTTGCCATCCACAAAGGTATGGTCCCTATGATATGCGGCCAATTCCTGAAGAGTCTTCAAAGTATCCTCCACAGTGATCACACGACAGACACCTCTTGCATCCATATAGGCTTCCCTTTCATTGTCAGCAGGGCTCCCTGCATTCACGACCACATATGCGGCTCCGAATTCCAAAGCATTGACAGCAAAGTCATTGCCATCAAAATTTTCACCTCTAAGGGCGAAAAAGAGACCGCCCAACTGAATTTTCCTTGTATCTGTAGTAATAGAACCGCAAGACAAGAAAATCTTATGTAACTCGCTTATTTCCATTAAATTAATTATTTAGTTCCAGTGCTTCCGAATCCGCCTTCTCCACGAACGGTATCATCCAAATGGTCAGTTTCCTCCCATTCTACTTTGGTAAATGAAGATATGACCATCTGAGCAATACGCTCCCCCGGTCCGATTTCGAAAGCCTCATTGGACAGATTTACCAATATGACTTTAATCTCTCCTCTATAATCAGCATCGATGGTACCAGGAGTGTTCAGGACAGAAATTCCGTGCTTTGCAGCCAAACCGCTACGAGGACGCACTTGTGCTTCATAGCCTTCAGGCAGTTCAATGAACAATCCGGTAGGGACGATAGCCCTCTCAAGAGGCTTCAAGACGATGGATTCTGAGATATCCGCCTTAAGATCCATCCCCGCCGACAACTCTGTAGCGTAGGCGGGAGACGGATAATTTGATTTATTTACAATTTTAACTTTCACTTGTTTCTGATTTATCTTGAGGAAGGATCAAATTAAGTATCATACCGACAAGAGAGGCAAGACCGATTCCAGCAAGCGAGAACGTACCGACAGAAATTATTGCACCGCCAATGCCGATTGTCAGTATCAATGAAGCAATAACAAGATTCCTCGTACTTGTCATCTTGACTTTCGCTTCGACCATATTATTGATACCTACAGCTGCGATAGTGCCGAAAAGAAGAAGCATTATGCCGCCAAGAACAGCTTGCGGAATAGTCTGTATCACAGCCCCGACTTTTCCAATGATTGAAATGACGATAGCAGTTACAGCGGAAATCCTAAGCACCGATGGATCAGTCACTTTTGTCAGTGAAATAGCACCTGTGACTTCAGAATAAGTGGTGACAGGAGCCGCCCCCAAACAAGCAGCAAGCATACAAGCCAAACCATCTCCAAGCATAGTGCGATGAAGACCGGGATCGGCTACAAAATCTTTCCCTGCCACCGAGCCTATAGTATAAATATCACCAACGTGCTCAATGATAGGCGCTATGGCGACAGGGGCCATAAATACGATAGCCTGCCAAGAAAACGCCATCTTTTGGAAATGAGGAAGTTGAATCCATCCTGCATTGTGCACAACGGAAAAATCCATTGAACTCTTGAAGAATAACAAGGCAACCACATACCCTACAATTGCGCCGAAAAATACAGGTATGATCTTGACCATACCTTTTCCCCATACGGAGCAAGCCACTGCAACTGCCAATGAGATTATTGCCAATATCCAATTGGTCTGGGCCATCTTTACTCCCGCCGAGGCTAATGAAAGGCCGATCAAGATGATCACAGGTCCTATTACAATGGGTGGGAACAACCTCTTGATAAGTTTGATTCCGAAGGCCTTGACCAAGGTACTCATAATAATATAGACAAGACCTACTGAAACTAATCCGCAAAACATTCCAGGCATTCCATAGAGTTCCGTTGCCTTGATGATCGGGGCAATGAAAGCAAAACTGCTGCCTAGATAGATTGGAACTTTCCCGCCAGTTACGGCGTGGAACAGAAGAGTGCCTAAGCCTGCCGCCAACAAGGCAATAGCCGGGTCTAATCCGACTAGGAGGGGCACAAGGACAGTGGAGCCGAAAGCGACAAATAGGAACTGTACTCCTACGATGGATCGTTTAATCGGCGAAAGTGAATGTTCTGCCATAGAAATATTTTTTTAGAGATTGATTATGAAAAAATAAAATACACTCATAAAAATACTATTTCGGTGCTAACCTGTAAAGTACTCCGGCTACAATAGCAAATATGAAGTTAGGAAGCCAGATTGCTATTCCGGGGGGCAATGTGCCCGTATAAACAAACATCTGACTGAATCTCAAGAAAAGAATATATGAGAAACTCAACGCTATGCCGATACCGATGTTCCATCCGATTCCGCCTCTACGTTTTCTAGAAGAAAGGGAGACACCCATTATGGTCAATATAAATGCAGAAAAAGGAAGAGCGAAACGAGTATGCTTTTCTATCAGGGCATAAATTACATTCGCATCGCCTCTGATCTCTTGCGTCTTGATCAGACCATTGAGGCTTCGATAAGAAAGAGTCTCAACCGTCTTTTTATTCCTATAGAAATCTTCGACTGACAGATTGATGACAGTGTCTTTGGTCTCTCCCTTTATAACGTGGTCGGAAAGACCGTCAGTGTAAATCCTTTCGAAATATCTGTTCAGCCGCCAAGAAGCATTCGTACTGTCCCAAGTGGCAGTATTGGCCGAAAGCTTGCTGACTAGTTTATTGTCCTTTATGCTCTCCAAAGTGAAAAGGTATGCAGTATTGTTCCAAGTACTGAAAGATTCCACATATACGAACTGGCCAGGTGACAATTGATAATGGATGTTCTGATTGAGGTCCAAGCCGTGGTGCTTGGTATACTTAGCCTCGAACTTCAGCCTTATGGAATTAGACTGCGGGATGACGAACAGATTGAGGCTCAACGATATAGCAGCAATAATAGCCGCTGAAACCATATATGGCAACATCATCCTGTGATAACTGATACCGCAAGACAAGATGGAAATGATTTCAGAGTTGGCAGCCATCATTGACGTGAAGAAAATGACAGTTATGAACACGAACAGGGGACTGAACATGTTCATAAAGTAAGGAATGAAATTCAGATAATAATCGAAAATCACTGCCTTCAAAGGTGCGTGCAGAGAGACGAAATCATCGACCTTCTGGCTGATATCGAAGATTATCACAATGCCGATAATCAACAAGATAGCAATGAAGAAAGTCAGAATGAATTTCTTTATGATATATATGTCAAGTTTCTTCAAAATCATAATCCGAAATAATTAGAGTCTGGCCATCACTTTCCCGACCATCACGTCTTTCCAAGCTTTGAAATCACCCTGGCGGATATGCTCTCGGCTCCGACGCACAAGTTCCAGATAAAATGCCAGGTTGTGTTCGCTGGCTATCATAGCCGCAAACATCTCCTTAGCAACGAACAGATGCCTAAGATATGCTCTGGAATATGTCTTGTCTACAAAGGAAGTTCCGTCGGGATCAAGAGGTGAGAAATCATTTTCCCATTTCTTGTTCCTCATATTCAATATGCCATTCATCGTGAATATCATTCCATTACGGCCATTTCTAGTTGGCATCACACAATCGAACATATCCACCCCTCTGGCAATTCCTTCAAGAATATTGGCTGGAGTGCCTACCCCCATAAGGTATCTGGGTTTGTTCACAGGAAGGAGAGGACAAACCAATTCCAGCATTTCATACATCTTTTCCGTCGGCTCACCTACTGCCAAACCGCCGATTGCATAACCACCTTCATCGAATTTCAATGCGTGCTCCACTGCTGCTTTCCTCAAATCAGGATATACGCAGCCTTGAATAATAGGGAACATTACCTGATCATAGCCATAAAGTGGTTCTGTCTCGTGGAAATGCTTTGAATATCTTTCCAGCCAAGACTGAGTGAGCTTAAGAGATTTTTTCGCATAATCGAAATCTGCATCCCCAGGGCAGCACTCATCGAGAGCCATCATAATGTCCGAACCAATAACTCTCTGAGTATCAACGTTATTCTCAGGTGTGAAAGTATGGCGCGAACCATCGATGTGAGAGGCGAAAGTACATCCGTCAGGAGTGAGTTTGCGAATAGGTGACAATGAGAATACTTGGAATCCCCCACTGTCGGTAAGGATCGGCCTGTCCCAACCCTCAAATTTATGGAGTCCTCCAGCGGCCTTAAGTATGTCCAGACCTGGCCTTAGATAAAGATGATATGTATTGCCAAGAATGATTTCCGCTCCGATATCTTCCTTTAAAGATTTGTGATACACGCCTTTGACTGCGCCCACAGTGCCGACAGGCATAAAAATAGGTGTCTTTATCTCACCGTGGTCGGTAGAAATGACACCGCAACGAGCGTTTGATTGTGGATCTGATGCAGTCTGAACGAATTTCATCTTTAAAGATAGTTTCAGAGGTCAAAGATATAAAAATTCGCTCAAAATCTCGTACATTTGCGAGTCGAATAACAATTAATAATAATAAAACGAAGCAATATGAAAAATCAGGCAATCACATTAAGGTTGATAATAATGAATTTTCTTGAGTTCGCCATTTGGGGAGCCTATCTGACTTGTATGGGGTCATACCTTTTCAAAGTTGGGCTCAAATCAGATATCGGCATCTTCTACGCAATGCAAGGAATAGTTTCCATATTTATGCCAGCCCTTATTGGCATAGTAGCAGACAGATTTATGCCAGCCCAGAAAGCCCTAAGCACCTGCCACGCTCTTGCAGGAATCTTTATGCTGGCAGCAGGTTTCTACGCAATGAATGCAGGTGACAATGTTCAATTCGGAATCTTATTCACCTTCTATTCATTGAGTGTCGCCTTCTTTATGCCGACCATTGCACTCGCCAATTCAGTTGCCTTCACGATTTTGGGCAAAGCGGGAAAGGATACTGTCAAGGATTTCCCTCCTATCAGGGTATTCGGGACCATCGGGTTCATCTGCAGTATGCTTTTCGTCAATTTTATGAAAAATGGAGATGGCGTACAATTCCAATTTACTTATAATCAATTTCTTACATCAGGCATCCTAAGTGTAATACTAGCAGTTTACGCCTTCACTCTTCCTAACTGCCCTTGCAAGGAAAAAGTAGAAAGCCAGAGTTTTATGGAGGCCAGCGGACTGAAAGCCTTTTCTCTTTTCAAGGATAAGCAGATGGCCATCTTCTTCATCTTCTCTATGTTCCTTGGGGTCGCCCTTCAGATCACCAACGGCTTTGCCAACCCATTCATTACCAGTTTCCAAGGCAGCGCAGATCCAACGATTGCCAATTCATTCGGAGCCAAGAATGCGAATGCGCTCATTTCACTTTCTCAAGTTTCTGAAACACTTTGCATCTTGCTCATTCCTTTCTTTATGAAAAAATATGGCATCAAGAAAGTTATGCTCATCTCAATGATAGCGTGGGTATTCAGATTTGGATTCTTCGGAGCCGGCAACCCCGGTCCTGGAGTATGGATGTTCGTTCTTTCAATGATTGTATACGGTGTCGCTTTCGACTTCTTCAACATCTCCGGTTCACTATATGTCAACAATAGGACTTCTGCAGGAATCCGTTCAAGCGCACAAGGGCTGTTTATGCTTATGACAAACGGTTTGGGCGCCACCATCGGAACTCTCTGTGCTCAACAGGTCATCAATCATTTTGTCTACAACACCGCCAATCCGAATTGGAGTGCGGCTTGGTACATCTTTGCAGGATACGCCCTCGTAGTGGCAATCTTCTTTATGATTTTGTTCAGAGATCCTAAAATGAACGGAACTGAGGATAAGGTTATCGCTTAATCCCAAGTTTGCGCAACAAGGCTTCCGGCTTTGGATCGCAACCTCGGAAATTCCTATAGAGTAAAGACTCGTCTTCGGACGAGCCTTTTTCTAATATCTCCGTCCTGAACTTATCGGCAGCCTCACCTCCGAAAAGGCCCTTCTCCTTGAAATACCCAAAGGCATCGGCTTCAAGGACTTCCGCCCATTTATAAGAATAATATCCTGACGAATATCCTCCTGAAAATATATGCGTGAACGAAGGACAAGTTGCAGTTCCTTCGATAACAGGAAGTACTTCGTACTTGTCCAATACCGAATGCTCGAATGCCACTGTTCCGTCTTTTGGCATTTCTTTAAGGGTATGCCAAGCCATATCGATGTAACCGAATTTAAGTTGCCTGACCTGGAGGTATCCCGAAAGGAAATTGCGAGACTCCACTATTTTGTTCATCAATTTTAAAGGAATAGTCTCCCCCGTCTCGAAATTTCGAGCAAAGGTGTTCAGATAGGAAGGTTCATAAGCCCAGTTTTCCATCAATTGAGAAGGCAGTTCCACAAAATCCGTAGATACATTGGTCCCGGAAAGTGAAGGATATCGGCCTTTGGACAGCATACCGTGCAATGAATGTCCGAATTCGTGAAGTATTGTCGTGAATTCATAAAAACTAAGGAGTGCTGGCTTGTTCGCAGTCGGTTTGCTTACATTGGTCACGATGCTTATGAAAGGTCGAAAATCGACTCCATCCTTACTGTATTGTCCTCTGAATTCAGTCATCCAGGCTCCGGCTCGCTTGCTTTTGCGAGGGAAGAAATCAGCGTAAAACAATGCCAAGTGTTTTCCTTCTCTGTCTAGCACATCAAAAACCTTTACATCCTGATGGTATACTGGAATATCGTGCCTGACCTTGAAACCAAGGCCATAGAGTTTGGTTGCCAAAGAAAATATGGCATCTATACTTTTCTCAAGAGGAAAAAATGGCTTTAGCACTTCCTCATTGATAGAGTATTTCTTCTGACGATATTTTTCAGACCAATAGGAGAAATCCCACGGTTGCAATTCTATATCTTCAAAGCCTTCAGATTTGGCAAATGCAAGAATGTCAGCAATTTCTTTCTTTGCAACAGGGAGTGAGGGGGTCATCAATTCATCAAGGAAAGTCTCCACCGTCTTACGGTTTTTAGCCATCCTCTCTTCCAAGACGTAATCGGCATACGTCTCATATCCCAACATCGCAGCTACATTCATCCTCAAATCAACAATCTCCTTTATCAAAGAAGTATTGTCATTCTTGCCCCCAACAGAACGGGTATTGTAAGCCAAATACAATTTTTTGCGTAAATCTCTTCTGGAACTGAACTTCATAAAGACATCGTAACTACTTCTGTCCAAAGAGAATATCCATCCTTCTTTTCCTAAATCCTTGGCTTCCTGGCGGCCCATCTCACGGACAAATTCAGGCAATCCTTGCAGTTCGTCTTCACTCTCAAGATCAAGACAGAAAGACTTGGTAGACTCCAAGACATTTTGTCCGAATCTCAATTCCAACAAAGACAATTTCTCGAGATAATTTCCAAAAATCTCCTGATCTGCCTTGCTCAAATTCGCCCCATTCCTTACAAAACTTTTGTAGGTATCCTCCAGAAGTTTCTTCTGGTCAGGTTCCAATTCCAGGGAGTCCTTCTCAGAATAGACAGCTTTGCACTTGGCGAAAAGGGCTTCATTATGACTTACATACATCTCAAACGCAGTAAGCAAAGGGGAAACTTCTTCGGCAATCTTTTCAAGTTCAGGTGTGGCATCGGCTTCAAGTATATTGAAGAAAATGCCTTCAATATCTGAAAGAGCCCTTCCACTATACTCCAAGTCCTCAATGACGTTATGAAAATCGGGAAGTTCCTTATTGGACACTATTTTCTCTATCTCTTTCTTCCCCTGATCAATGGCCTCCTTGAAAGCCGGAAGATAATGTTCAGGGCGGATTTCATCAAACATAGGAGCCCCGAAAGGAGCCTTGGATTGTATAAGTAATGGATTGTATTTCATATCGAGTGTATTTACTTATACAAATATAGCAATTACTTAGTTTTGGATGAGTCATTCGTAATGGTTTTCTCTATGCTGACTAGCCTTGTAGGCATTCTGAGGTATCTGATGTCGAAACATCTGTACTCATCGTGCTTGCTTCTTTTTCGAAATGAAGTGATGAAATCAGGATTGAACCCCATTTGGATTACATCACTGATATCGATAGAATGCACCTCCATTGCAAGGAGTTTGTTCAAAATAGAATAATTTCGTCCCAGGCAACTGAAGACCCGAGCCCTGACGGCCTTCTCACTCTGATGCCTTTTGTAATTGTACTTGTTTTTGCATTGGTCGCAGCAGAACTTCTTATCGATACGTCCATATTCGATCTGATCCCCACATTCCAAACATCTGCTCCCGATTTTGTTTCTTTTATGCTTATACATAGCTATTGGTGAATGATTTACGTAAAAGTCAACAGGATTTAAGAGAAAAACAAGAATATTTAAAAAACGAGATTGATATTTTTATGATTCTTTAAGGACATGACAAATAACAGAAACGTAAAAATTATTTCTTGTCAAATGAATATCCGTTGAATCATTCGGATAATCTTTATAGAACATATAAAAAACATCAATTAATTTAAAAAAGATACAAATCTGTTGTCCCGGCACAATTCCATTGCCGGACCTGACAAATTATCAATTTACTTTGCCTGCGACAACGAAAGTGCGCACTGGAGATGTCGAAACTAATATTCATCAAATTATGGAACAAATTAACAAAATCGAGCTGCGTGGAAACGTAGGAAATGTCCGCCTTCAAAACGTAGGCGGCAAACAAGTAATAAGATTCTCCTTGGCTACGAATTATTCATATAAGGCCAAGAATGGGGACGGTGTCATTGAAACCACCTGGCACAATATCTCGGCCTGGGAGGGAAAAGGAATGCCAGATTTTTCGAAGATCGAAAAAGGAAGCACAGTGCACGTTATGGGAAGGATCCGTTCTTCCAAATATACAAATAGCGAAGGAGAAGAGAAGCAATCATATGAAGTGTCCGCAAGCCATCTTTCCATAGAAGACGACCAAGCCACACCACAATATGGAACGAACTAATCATTACCGAAATTTATAGAAGGGCGGAGACATTTCCGCCCACATTTTCTGCCTTATGAAGAAAATCCTTATAGCCATCAGCATTGCATTCCTGATCGGAAGTTGTGCAACTCACCGGAAGATAGATTATATCAAGAAGAATTCGATGGAACCACTGATAGTCCCTGCAAAAGACAACGATATGGCAGAGATATCTATGAGGGACACATTGAAAAGGGACACACTTACTGTAGAGGGCGATGACGGGAAAGAAATCTTGATAATGAAAGCCGTCAAAGATGAAAACGGAGAAATGGTGGCTACAGATGTCATCAAGGCCGCGATGGTGACTGCAAGATTCAGGAATGTGGCTGAAAGACACGGAAAAGTAGACATCGGTTTCCAAGTGATAGTACCGAAAGCGATGCTTGACAGCAGATGGCAACTTAGATTCCGGCCAATACTCTATATTCTTGAAGACAGCGTAAGTCTGGACCCTGTAATCATTACAGGGAAAGGATATCGCAAAGAGCAATTGAAGGGATACCAGCAATATTCAAAATTCCTCGACTCCATCATTTCAGATACCACGAAATTCATTAATGTCTTCCAATTGGAGATTTTCATAAGGAGAAACATACCAGCAATTTACAAATTCAAGAAAGATTCTTCTTACGTAAGTGACGAGCAATTCGCTTCCGAATACGGAGTCACTAAGAAACAAGCTCTTGACCATTATACGAAGAAGTTTCTCATAAGGAGAAACGACCGCAAGAAAGCAAACCGGCACAAGTATTTCGAGAAATACGTTAAAGTACCAATAGTAAGTGAAGGAATCAAGTTGGACACTGTGGTTCAGAATGAAGATGGTGATTTCATATATGATTATATCCAAACCATCAATACCAGACCTGGCCTTCGTAAAGCAGACATAATCATTAGCGGAGATATTTTCGAAACGGATAAAAAAATCTACTCAATTCCACGGAGCAAGCCGCTTACATTCTACATAAGTTCTATCAGTACCTTTCTGGATAATGAGGTAAGATACAAGACTGTGGTTGTGGAAAGGCGGGCAGAAGCCAACACGGCCTGTTACATCGACTTCAAATCTGCAAAAGGTGATATCGATGAGACCTTAGGTTCGAACAAGGAAGAAATCGGAAGGATAGAATCGAATCTCGGAAGTCTCATTGAGAACCAGACTTATGACATAGACTCTATAGTAATCACAGCATCTTGCTCACCTGAAGGAAGTTACTCGTATAACAAGAGACTCGCCCAACTTCGTTCGGAATCCGTTTCGGAATTCTTCAAGAAATACATAAAGCATTATAGGGATTCTTTGGATCGGAGCAAAGGCTTCATTCTAAGTATGGATGAAACATACATTGGCAAGGCGTACAGATCAATGCCAATAAAACTGATTGCCAAGAGCAATCCTGAGAATTGGGAGATGCTTGATGCCCTTGTGGAGAAAGATACCATAATGGAAGAAAAGCAGAAAAAAACCTATGCCAACTATCGTTACATACAGGATATAGATGCCAGAGAAAAGCAATTGCACAGCGAAGAATATTACAAACATCTGCGAGAAAGCTTATACCCACGATTGAGGACAGTAATGTTCGGATTCCACCTTCATAGGAAAAATATGGTAAAAGATACTTTGCATACGACAGTGATTGACACCACGTATATGACTGGCTTACAAGCAATCAGGGACAGGGACTACAAAAAAGCGATTACCCTCTTGAGGCCTTATGACGATTTCAACGCTGCTATTGCTTATTGTGCAATGGATTACAATGCAAGTGCCATGTCCATCCTCAACAGGTTGGAAAAAACAGACAAAGTCAACTACTTGCTGGCAATATTGTACAGCCGACAAGGCGAAGAGAGAAATGCAATCCAAAGTTATCTGAGAGCGTGCAGACAGAACCGATCTTACATACACAGAGGAAATCTGGATCCGGAAATCTCAACACTTATCAAAAAGTATGGCTTGAATGAAGAAGAGAATTGAAATTATTTACGAACATGCAACCCGCATTCGCGATGATCCGGGTCCTCCCACCACCAACGGCCGGAACGTATGTCCTCACCGGGCTCGACAGCTCTGGTACAAGGCTGGCAACCAATACTTGGAAATCCCTGGTTGTGCAGTTTATTGAACGGCACCCCATTCTTATGCACATAATCCTTGACTTTATCTTCAGACCACATGATCAAAGGATTGAATTTCAATACATTGTCAGCAACGTCATATTCCACCATCTGCATCGAAGCCCTTGTGACTGATTGGCTGCGGCGCAGACCGCTAATCCAGACCTCAACACCTTCAAGAGCCCTCTTCAAAGGTTCAACCTTTCTGACATTGCAACAAAGATGGCGAAATTCAACACTATCATAGAAAAGATTGATACCGTGCTCCCGAACCATCTTCTGTACTGCATTGAAATCAGGGAAGAAAACTTCTATATTGATACCATACTGCATATTGGTGCGATCGATGACATCATAGGTCTCTGGGAATTGACGTCCGGTATCCAAAGTAAAGATACGCGTACTTTTGTCGATTTTGCATATCATATCTGTAAGGACCTGATCTTCATAACTTAGGCTTGAAGACAAGGCGGCAGCACCATCGAATTCCTTAAGGAAAAACTCAAGGGCTTTTTGAGGCTCTTGATTTTTGAAGTTATCATTGACGGAAGAAGCAAAAGCCATCTTCTCATCGGCAGTCATCGCAGAAAAAGATTTGAAGGATTCAGTCATTGTCATAGTTATTCTTCAGGAACTATCATACCTGCTCCAACAGTATCATTGGTCCCCTCTTCAATGAATATGAGGCTGCCCATTGTCCTGTTGCTCTTGTAATAATCGTAAACCAGAGGATCTGCTGTTTTCAGATGAACACGGGCGATGTCATTCATCACCAACTGGTCTACAGTATAAATCTTGTCCTGAGTATTGATATCTATCTTGTACTCAATCTCTTTCACTATGCCGAAGGTCTCCTGTGCAGAGTGAAGGATAACGTATTTCTTGCCCACTGCCAAAGGAGAATTCCTAAACCAGCAAACATTGAGTTCGACATCTTGTTCCATCATAGGTTGTTTGCCAGAGGCAGACACTATGACATCTCCCCTGCTGATGTCGATATCGTCTTCCAGAGTCAGATCGACAGATTCCGGGGTAATGGCAGACTCCAACGACTTTTCACCAAGATAAATACCTTTTACAGTAGAGCATAACCCGGAAGGATAGGCTTTCACCTTGTCTCCCACTTTCACAGCTCCGCTGGCAAGCCTTCCGGCATAACCGCGGAAATCAGGATAATTGTCAGAAATAGGACGAACCACATATTGGACAGGAAGACGCATATAGTCATTGTTCCCATAATGCAATGGTACGGTCTCAAGATAATCCAGCAAAGTCTTGCCCCCATACCACTTCATATTGTCAGAAGCATTGACGACATTGTCACCAAGTTTGGCCGAGATTGGGATGAATTCCACATGAAAGAGTTCAAGAGAAGTGGACATTTTCTTGTAATCCTCAACGATTTTGTCGAAAACTTCTTTCGAGAAATCCACCAGATCCATCTTGTTCACACACACGACGACTTCCTTGATGGCAAGCAATGAAGCCACGTAAGAATGTCTTATGGTCTGTTCCATAATCCCGTGGCGGGCATCGACCAAAATCACAGCCAAATCGGCTGTTGAAGCACCTGTAACCATATTTCTGGTATATTGTATATGGCCAGGAGTATCGGCAATGATGAATTTCCTTTTAGGCGTTGCAAAATATCGATATGCCACATCTATAGTGATGCCTTGCTCTCTTTCGGCTCTCAAACCGTCGGTGAGCAATGCAAGATTCACTTCCTCATTTCCCCTGCTTCTGGAAGCCTCTTCGACAGCCTCCAGTTGGTCCTCGAAGATGGATTTGGAATCATAGAGCAAACGCCCAATAAGGGTGCTCTTGCCATCATCCACGCTCCCCGCCGTAGTGAAGCGTAGAAGCTCCATATCCAAATATCCTTTTGTATTTGTCGTATCCATAATCCGATCTATTAAAAATAACCCGCTTTCTTGCGATCTTCCATTGCTGTCTCAGAGCGTTTGTCATCAGCCCTTCCACCTCTTTCGGTCACCCTAGTGGCTGCAATCTCATCAATGATTTCTTCAAGAGTATGTGCCCTGGAGAGTGTGAGTCCTGTACAAGTGACGTCTCCTATAGTGCGGCAACGTACTTCTTTCTCTACTACTTCCTCGTCAGGCTTCCTCATTATGATATCAGGATCGGCAGCAAGCCACTGTCCGTCCCTCAAGAAGACTTTTCTTAGATGAGTATAATACAAACTTGGCAATCCTATCTGCTCCTGATAGATATATTGCCATACATCCATCTCTGTCCAGTTGCTGATTGGAAAAATGCGGAAATGCTCTCCTATATTCTTATTCCCGTTGAAAATGTTCCAAAGTTCAGGGCGTTGATTCTTAGGATTCCATTGTCCGAACTCATCCCTGTGGGAGAATATTCTCTCCTTGGCACGGGCTTTTTCCTCATCCCTACGCGCACCACCAATGGCTGCATCGAATTTATATTTGGCCAATGTGTCCAGCAAAGTAACTGTCTGAAGTTTGTTTCGGCTGGCATTGTAGCCTGTTTCTTCTTTTACTCTTCCGGTATCTATGGACTCTTGGACAGAGCCGACGATTAGGTCGGCATTTAGTTTCTTTACCAAGTCATCCCTATAAGTGATTGTCTCCTGGAAATTATGTCCCGTATCGATATGTACCAAAGGGAACGGAATCTTTGCAGGGAAGAAAGCCTTGTAAGCCAGATATGTGACGACTATGGAATCTTTTCCACCAGAGAAAAGTATGCAAGGTCGTTCGAATTGAGCTGCGACCTCTCTCATTATATAGATAGATTCCGCCTCAAGCTCTTTAAGATGCGTCAAATGATTATCACTCATAATTAGAAATTTCTACTAAAAACCAGATTGCAAATATACGCATATTTTCCTAACAGGGAAAATAGCCTAGTTAACTGAAGACCCCGGCCAGATATTTTCTGGTCAATTCTTCCTTTGGATCATTGAACAATTTATCTGCATCCCCAGACTCTATCAATTCACCCAAATAAATAAAAATGGCGTGATCGGCGATTCTCAATGCTTGGCGAAGAGTATGAGTCACCATAATGATAGTATATTTCTCTTTCAATTTCACAAACAAGTCCTCTACTATCTTGCTCGAGACAGGGTCAAGTGCACTTGTAGCCTCGTCTGCCAGAATGAAATCAGGACGTACGGCAAGGCCTCGTGCCAAGCAAAGACGTTGCTGCTGACCTATGGACAATTTCCCGGCAGGCGAATGAAGTCTGTCTTTGACCTCCTCCCAAAGCCCGACCTCGGTCAGATATTTTTCTACCACGGCATTCAGTTCCTTTCTATTCTTACAGAGTCCGTGTATCCGGCAACCATAAGCGACATTCTCGTAAATGGACATTGGAAGAGGGCAGGGCCGCTGTGGAACAAGGCCGATATGACGACGAAGTTCTATCAGGTCCGGCCCCGTCGCTGACAAAATATCTTTGCCCGCAATCATTATTTCGCCAGAATATTTGACAGAATCCGTATCATCTATCAGTCTGTTGAACGTCTTTAGCAAGGTACTTTTGCCGCAACCGGAAGGACCTACAATGCAAGTAATCTTATTGTTTGGAATAGTCAGGCTGATATTCTTAAGGATAGGTCTGCCCTCAATGGACAGATTCAGATCCTTAACCACCAGCGAGACTTTATCATTGTTATCCATATATGTTATAAATTATTTTTTGAAAAATGATTGGAAATGTATCTGCCGCCGATACTGAGGATAAGTACGATTATTGTCAATACCAAGGCTGCCGCATAGGCTCTTTCCGGAAAAGGGGAAGGCATTGTGATCCAATTGAATATGGCCAATGGCAATGTAGCAGTAGGCTGAGAGAGCGTCTTCGGTATGGCATCTGAAAATCCGGCTGTGAACATCACACTTGCGGCATCTCCGATAGCCCTTCCAAGAGCAAGCAAGGTTGCCGTGATCATTCCAGGCATTGCCTGCCTCAATATTACCTTCATAGTCTCATATTTGGTCGCCCCAAGAGAATATGTAGCATCTTTGATCTCATCAGGTATAGTCTTGGCGATTTCATCACCTGAACGGATAAGCATCGGTATCATCAGCATTGTAGTAACTATGATACCTCCAAGCAAGGAGGCTCTCATCCCCACATAAACCATAATTGCAAAGGCAAATGCTCCATACACTATCGATGGAATGCCATAAAGCACATCATAGGCAAGCCTTGCAACATAAGAAAGCACATCATTCCTACGACGATACAATGTGATATAGAACACAACGGGTATGCTTATGATCATTGCAATCAACGTAGAAGGTATCACCACCATCAATGAACCGACTATTGCATTCAAGAAACCACCGTCGTCTTTTGTATTGAAACTCGGGCCTGGGACCTGAGACACCATTTCCCAGGAAATAGATTTGAATCCTTTGGCAAATATGGTCCAGATAATAGAGGCCACAAACGCCAATACCAGAAAGACGCATAAATACATAACGCCTTTCATCACGGCCTCTTCTATATATTTCTTTCTATGATTCCTCATTGTTCTGTTGTATCCTATATAAAATTACTCTTGACAAAATATTGAAAATAAGCACTATGACGAACAATATCAAGGCTGCGAACATAATCGCCGACTCATAAAGAGGGACCGAAGCCATCTCGCCGTAATTATTGCCAATCAATGCAGGGATAGGGTAAAAACCTCCGAACAAACTTCTTGGTATCTGAGGAATGCTACCACAGACCATCATCACGGCAATAGTCTCACCCATAGCTTTCGACAATGCCAATACCACTGCTGCAAATATCCCTGGCAATGATTTCTTTACTACCACGTGTTTGGTAGTCTGCCATTTGGTCGCTCCCAAAGAAGTGGAAGCATCTCTTAAGTCATTAGGCACGGCAGAAAATATTTCCACAAACAGGCTGACCAGAATCGGCAGGACCATCAAACAAAGCACCAAGGCTGCCGTAATAAGGGAATATCCGAAAACAGGTATCAATATTAAGATTCCCCAGACTCCGAAAATGACTGACGGCAATGCTGCAAGAATGTCCAACGAAGGGAATACAATTTTTCTTATCCATTTTCTTGAATACTCGGTAAGAAAAATCGAGGTGAACAATGACAAAGGCACAGCAATCAACATAGAAAGAAGTGTCACATACAAAGTGCCGGCAATGAAAGGCAAAAAGCCGAATTGATGCTTCGATGGCCTCCAGTCACTTGAGGTTAATAAATTCCAGAGAGAACTCTGGTTCAGCAAAGGTATTGATTTATAATACAATCCTATCATTATAGCCAATACTAGGAAGAGAGACCCTATGGTAAATATGAACATAAATACAGAGGAAGCCTTCTCTTTGAACATCCTTCGACGGTTCAATGATTTGAGTAGATATGAAGGAGAAAGAAGGATTATTATCAATAGGACGGCACCACCGAAAATAGCAACTGTAAGATCGGTGTTATTTTCCTTTATGACGCTGGCACTTATGCCTCCACGGCGAATCATTCTGTTCTGTTCAATGACATTCTTCAAAGGAGTCTTCACATAACCGGCTGGGACATTGAATTTCTGGCCCTCTTTAAGAATATACCTCAAGAAAGCAACGGAGGCGGAATCTTTCGGTATGCCTTTGGATACGAAATAAAGATTTCTTGCAGGAGGAGAAGGATATCTGTCTTCCTCAATTGCTTTCACAATGGCTTCTTTGTCCCTATAGAACATTTCACGTTTCTCGACCACTCCGCTATTGTCCACGTCAATTGGAAAAATCGTAATTCCATTTGGCGGCAGATGAGTCTCAGTGTCATAGGCATAGGCTATGTTATTGAAACCTAGGCCGTAAATGTCATTTTCCACAGCACTTGCAATTCCCGGATCACCATATACGGCAGTGCCTTTTAAATCTTCCTGCTGAGCGCCGAAAAACTCAGCCCAAGTCTGGGCCGCCCCACAAGCATCAGAACGAGTGTAAACGTGCAATGGCGTATCATCATCAGTACCGAGCAAGTCTCCCCAAGTCTTGCAGTCTGCTGAAGTCCAGGCTTTTCTGGCCATATCCTCAGACAATCCTTTGGCCATTATCAAAGGCAGTAGAGGATTTTTTGAATTGACAGTGGGTACGACACCGTCCCTACCGACCACGAATGCGACGGCACCATTGTCCTTTTCCTGTTTATGCAGGTCTCGGGAAAGCATTCCATAATCCACCATCCCATTCATCACATCGGTCATTCCCTTGCCCGCTCCACCCGCTGAGACCGAGATGTGAACCCCAGGATTATGTACTTGAAAATCATTGGCCCATTGAACTGCCAGCGGGTAAAGCGCAAAGGCACCGGACACGGAGACTGAGCCCTCAAGGTGAATACTGCTTTTCTTGGTCTGATGGCTACCGCAAGAGACGGCAAGTCCAAAAGCGAGAACTGGAAATAATACTATTATGAACAGGTTAGACTTATGGATCATATAGTATTATTTATTCATTGCTCTACGATCATACCTCAGTTTATGAGCTAACGAATCGACAAGAGAATTGTATGAGATCCTTACTGAATCGAATGCTGCTCTATATTGGCTTCTTACTGGAGCTGCCGGTGGTGAAATGATTCCAACAGGATTCACCGGTCTGCCGTTTTTCCAGATACGGAAATCCAGATGCGGACCGGTACTCATACCTGTGGATCCTACATATCCGATTACTTGACCCTGATGTACACGGGATCCGGACCTTATGCCTTTTCCATATCTTGAAAGATGCAGATAGGCTGAGGAATAAGTGGAATTGTGCTTTATTTTCACTTCATTGCCGCCGCCGCCTCCCCATCCTGCTTTGACTACCTTTCCATCTCCGATAGACATTACCGGAGTCCCTTTGGGAGCAGCATAATCAACACCTGTATGTGGCCTTACTTTGCCTGTGACAGGGTGCCTTCTGGCATAAGAGAACCTGGAACTGATACGAGAGAACTTAAGAGGCGCCTTAAGAAATGCTTTCTTCAAGCTCTCCCCGCTTTCATTCCAATATACATTTCCTTTATCATTCTGGTCGAATCTGATTGCCTGATAATCTTTACCATTATGATTACAGATGGCATAAAATACGGTATCAATTGATATTACAGCATTTTCACAAACCGTCTGACTGTACAGCACCCTGAACCTGTCCCCCTCTTGAAGTTCGAAGAAATCAATAGTCCAAGCGTAGATATTTGCCAAGTCCAATATCAATAATGGAGAAGCCCCTGCCCCTTGCATATCATTCCACAATGAAGATTCAATATCCACATCCGAATATGTCCTTTGCGTCTTTACAGGCTTGGAAACTCTCCACACTTTCACCGGATCAGTGCACTTGAACACGGTAGTATTGATCTTATCTTCCTCATAGACGAAATATTTCAATGAATCTCCACTGTAGTACGCCTGCCACGTGTTCCCCGCACGCAGGGAACGGACATCGAAAATGGTATCGCATTTGGAGACTATTTCTGCCGAGACATCGGAAGAAAGGCCCATATCGGTCAACAGTTGTGTGAAGTTAGTTCCTGATTCCACTTCCCCCTCATCTGCATCCAAGCCGTTCAATCTGAAACCCAAAGGGGATATGGTATCAATAACTGCTTGATTCTCACCAGTATGACTGCTTCGACAAGAATAAAATGGAAAAATGGACAATAATAATGTCATTACTGCCGAAAAGGCAAAAAGGTTTTTTCTCATATACAAATTTAGTGTATTAAAAAATTAAAACCTAACTTGCACTTTTAAAATCAACAAGTTCATATTTTTTTAGTTTTATTTAATGAGACATTTAAAATTCGCAACATCTTCCTGTATGGCGGCCCTATTGTGCTGTTTTGCACAATCATCAATTTACGCCGAGGCAAAGTCATTGCCAGCAAATGGACAGTATCCGTCAAATAGCCAGTCCGCGCAAGTTCCGAAAAAGGGCTTCAAGATCAGTGGAAAGGTTGTAGACTCTAACAATGAGCCCCTCATCGGAGTCAATATCCAATGTCTGGAAAGCAAGACCGGGGACATCTCTGACCTCAATGGGCATTTCACTCTTACAGTACCGTCAGAACAATCGTCTTTGTTCGTTTCATATATTGGTATGAAAAGCCAGACGATAAAAGTCAACGGAAAAGCCTCATTTAAGATTACGATGTTCGAAGATGCCAAGGCATTAAGCGAAGCCGTGGTAGTAGGTGCATACGGAACGGCACACAAGAGATCGGATCTTGTCGGCAGTTCATTTCAAATCAATTCCGACAAACTTCAGACTCTACCGAAAGCAAGGGTCGATCAAATGTTGGAAGGCTTGGTACCTGGTCTTATCGTCGAACCTAATAGCGACTCTCCGGACAACGCCAGACCCCGTTACAATGTCAGAGTACGCGGAGATGCCTCTCTTGCAGCTTCTAATGAGCCCTTGTGGATTGTGGACGGTACACCTATGTACACTGGCGAGTCCACAAATCAGGTCCCCGGAATGAGTTATTCCATCAGTCCGTTGTCGTTTATCAATCCTGAAGATATTGAATTTATCACCGTACTGAAAGACGCCACTTCCACGTCAATTTATGGCGCTAACGGAGCCAATGGGGTAATACTCATCACGACAAAAAAAGGCTTAGATGGAGCCACAAAGGTAAACCTTGCTCTGAAATACGGAATTGCGCATATTGACGAATCCACAAAGCCTAAAGTCTTGAAATCAAAAGATTTCCTAATCTTGGCAAAAGAAGCTTGGACCAATGCGGGGAAGGATGCGAGTCTTTTCCCATTTACTGACAATCCAAATAACTCCTACAGCACTACTGATACTGACTGGTACAAGACATTCTATGGAATTGGCCGGACAACAGATATCAATCTGTCATTGAGCGGAGGCAATAAAGATTCCAGACATTTCATTTCCGGTTCATATTTCAACAGCAAACCGACTATCATAGGCAACACCCAATCCAGATATTCAGTCAGAGCAAATGCTGAAATGTCATTTTTGGAAAAGTTCAAATTCGTTTTCAATCTTAATTCTTCATACAATGTAAACGATGTCTTCAATCCAGGCAAAGACTACTACGAATTTATGCCAATTATAAGCCCGTTGAATGAGGATGGAACATATAGGCAATACTATCAAGTACTTGACGGTAAAGACGAATCAGGGAATAATCAATGGGCTCAATACCGATTCTGGAACAGTGTAGCGGAAAGAGAAGAAAACATTTACAATCAGAAGACTTTTTTCACAAATTCGAACATTCAAATCAACTATGAGATTGCCAAGGGTTTGAGTTACAACGGACAGTTCGGCGTTGATTATCAGAATGCGAAAGAGGAACAATATGATGCCAGCACGAACTGGTCAGGAAAAGATTCCAATGGCTATTCTTCACGCAGTTCGCTGTCAATGATGAACTGGACCACCACTCACAGAATCAATTTCGACAGGTCGTTCGGGAAACACAGGGTTAGCGGAATTGCGGGCTTCGAAGCCAGTTCCAAAGATTATACGACCATTACGGCATACGGCTCTGGGTTCATCAACGACAAGATTCAGGATGTATCCTATGCAGAAGAACGACACGGCAACAATTATAGCAGTACAAGCCGAAAAGCGTCCTTCCTTGCGCAAGCCTCGTACGCATACGACAACAGATACTACTTGACTTTAAATTTCCGAAAGGATGGCAATTCCCAATTCGGTTCAGATGTCAGGTGGGGAAATTTCGGTTCTGCCGGCGTTTCTTGGAATATTCAGAATGAAAAGTTCTTCAATATTCAGTGGATCAACATTCTAAAGCTTAAAGCTTCTTATGGCTCGAACGGCAATTCCCGTCTTGGGTCCCAAGAGGCTACTGGCCTATATTCATACGGAGACTCATACAATTATGCCGGCCATAGCGGGGGTGTAATGACAGGAGCACCGAATCCTGGTTTGAGTTGGGAAACAACATATATGACTAACCTAGGGTTGAGAATTGAAACTTTCGACAGGTTCGATCTTGAAATCGAGGGCTATCACAACAAGACTATCAATCTGTTAAGCAACCTTGACGTATCCAGAACGACTGGGGACACAAGAGCATACCGCAACGTTGGGACCATTTTGAACAAAGGCTGGGAAGTCACCTTCACCAGCAAAAACATCATTCCCAAGTCTAGGGATGGTTTCAGATGGGATACTGACTTGAACTTTAGTCACAATGCCAATAGACTATTGAAACTGTATAACGGGATTCAAAAAAACATGGGCAATACGATGTGGGCGGAAGGATACGACACCCAGACATATTATATTGTACGTTGGGCAGGAGTCGATCCGAGGGATGGAGCCCCTCTATGGCTTGACAAAAGCGGGAATGTCACCAGAATCTACAGCACGGCAAACAGGGTTCCATACAAGACTGCTAGCCCTAAAATCACAGGAGGAATCACGAATACTTTCGGATACAAGAACCTCAGTCTGAGAATTCAGATGAGTTATGTGATCGGCGGCTATCTTTTCAGTTCATTCAGTCGAAACAGCATCTCTGACGGACTATACATAATGCAAGAAAATCAATCCATCGACCAACTTGACAGATGGCAGTCTCCTGGAGACATCGCTGCAAATCCGAAACCGATCTGGGGAGTTTCCACATCATCGGTTATGAATTCAACAAGATACCTTTATCATAGGACAAGCCTTAGGCTGCAGAACGTATCTTTTTCGTATAACCTTCCCAAAAAGTACAGTGAACTGCTAGGCTTGAATTCTTGTCAATTGCAACTGATCGGCGACAACTTATTTTTCTATTCGCCATACAGTAGCAAGAACCATAATTCTTACAAGACATGTATGAGCGGATATCCGTTAGAAAGGACTATCTCATTTTCAATCAACATTGGAATCTAGGGGGGGGCATAATTATGAAAAGGATCTTTTATTATATAATGATGAGCGCAATTGCTCTTACAGTGGTAAGTTGCGACAATTTTCTGTCAGTTGATGTCAAAGGGCGTACGACAGTAGCAAACTTCTTCTCTGATGTAAACGGACTGACAGCAGCCCGCTACGGCTGTTACAACAAGATGTACGACTATATCGACAACGAGTTCGGAAAATATCCGGATGTCGCTGGCAATATGGTGCAAATGCTTTATACCTCGACTGGCTCAGATATGCTCAGCCAATACAATTTCACATCCGATCCCACTGAAGAAACCGGAGCCGTTGGGTATATTTGGAGGAAAGCATTTGTGGCAATGGCTAACGCAAACAATCTCATCCAGTACGAGCCCGCCATCGAAAAGGACTATCCGGCAAGCGCATCAGTTTGCCAAGAAGCACTAGGTGAAGCGTATACTATTAGAGCTATGTGCCATTTCGACCTATGCAGAACTTATGCTCAGCCATACAATTACACCACCGACGCTTCCCATTTAGGGATTCCCGTATTGCTCAAGACTCCGGGAGCTGATGATAATGTTTCCAGAAGTACAGTAAAAAAAGTCTATGAGCAGATATTGGCAGACCTGGACGCGGCCGAAAGGATACTATCCAAATTTACATCTGATGACATTTATACTATTAATATAAATACTGTCTATGCGCTCAGGGCAAGGGTGAGCCTCTATATGGAAGATTGGGACAATGCCTTGAAATATGCAAAAAAGATAACAGACAATATGGCATTAGCAAAAGGTAATGATTATCTTAATATGTATTTAGTAGAAGGGTCTGTGGGAGAAGCCATCTTCCGCCTGAGCGGTGCCAATCAGTCCGGTCATCTCAAGACGTTTTATATGACATCCGCAGTGCCGGCAGACACATTGTACACCTTATTCGACAATCCAAACGACATACGTTTGAAACTACTTTACCTGAACGGCACTAAAATGTGCAGGAAATATGAGACCACAACATATTCAGAAGTTAAAAGGGACGATCCTATCGTGTTCAGGGCGAGCGAGATGTACTTGATTGCTGCGGAAGCATCTTGGAACAAGCATCTTTACACCCAAGCAAGAGATTATATTAAGCCAATATTGTCAAGGGCTGTAGATGAAACTTATGCATCAAATGAATTGGCGGAATACAATGATGCCGACCTGATGAAACTTATTGAGAGGGAACGGGTCAAGGAACTCTGTTTCGAAGGTCACAATTTTTTCGATATGACCAGATGGAAACACGATCTTGTCAGGCAACAAAGTACCAATTCAACTATGAAGCGTCTCAACTATCCTAACGACTATTTTGTATTGCCAATACCTCAAACAGAGTTGAATGCCAATAAGAATATGCAAGGTAATCCGACTGTAAACAAATAACGATATGAAAAAAATCTTATATATATTGGCCTCAATGGTCTTGGCGGCTTCTTGCGGGCTGGATGAATCCACCAAATTCGAAACTCCGTATTTCTGTGTGGCAACTTCAGACGGATCATACAGCACCGTCATTGGCTCCGATGTAGACAACATAAATACATATTACGTGTATTTAAGTTCCTCATTGCAAACCTCGGATATAACTGTGACATACAGTATTTCTGCAGGGTCAGGCCTCAAAGAAGGGGTTGACTACAGCATCATCACTACTGGAAACACCTTGATTTTCAAGCCTGGGGTATACAGAATGCCCATCCGCATTCGTTGGATGCCTCACATTCTCACAGACACTGCCAATGCCAAAATCACTATATCTCTGGACAGCAATGACAAAGGAATCACTTTGGGTGTCCCGGGACCTTCAAGTCTAGGCAAGGTATTGACCCTTGAAAAGAAGAACCTATGAAGAAAATAAAAATCATTTACATATTTTTGTTGTTGTCAGCGACAGCCTTTGCGAAAGAAAAAGACCTTCCACGCAGAGACAGCCTCACTTACGGCACTTTGCCAAATGGCTTGACATACTACATATATCCTCATTCCTATCCAAAAGGAGAAGCAGTATACAGACTGTTTGTCAAATCAGGCTCGCTTAATGAGACTGGCAGCCAAAGGGGGCTTGCCCATTTCATTGAACATATGGCCTTCAATGGAACTGGCCATTTCCCGGGAAATGAATTAGTCAAATATTTGGAACGGAATGGAGGAAAATTCGGAAAGGATCTCAATGCGCATACGTCATTCGGAGAAACGGTATTCAAACTGCAAATGCCTTCTTCAGACAGATCAAAAGTAGACACGACTATGACCATTCTATCAGACTGGGCAAAAGGTTTGCTGTTCGATTCTCTGGAAGTTGAAAAGGAAAGAGGGGTTATCCTGTCGGAAAGACTCCAAAGGCAAAGTCCTGAGCAAAAAAGCAACGATGCCTTCATCAACGAGATTTTAAACGGGTCCAGATATTCTCAAAGAATCACAATAGGTGATACGTCTGTAATCCGCAATTCCAAAGTTCGGGATTTAAAGGATTATTACGAATCCTGGTATAGGCCAGGTTTGATGGCCGTGGCTGTCGTTGGTGATATAGATCCGGCTTTTATAAAATCACAGATTGAGGAAAAATTCGGGACAATGCTTCCCAAGAATAAGCCTGCAAGTGTCAAATACGTAATCCCGGAATACCGCACAAACAAATACACAGTCTATTACGACAAGGCCCTTAAGGATGCTACTTTGGATATCCTCTATCTGGGAAAAGTCTTTAAACCAGTCACGAAAACTGCCGATTATTACGACTATACGATTAGAAGTCTTGTTAACCGGCTGATAAGGCAGCGCTTCAGCAATATTGCCTTCCACGATCCAAAGTACAAGAGTGCCAACATTCAGAGGGGCAACATCATCAATGCTGCCTCTCTGCTAGATGCTTCAGTAACATTGGAGAGGGAAAAAGCCAAGGAAGGAATAATCCAGTTTGTCCAAGAAAGTGACCAGATCTTCAACTATGGCTTCACTACTATGGAAATCAATCAGGCCAAACGATCGATATTGCGTTCATATAGAAACAGGCTCACATCTACAAGTTCAGTATCCTCTTCAAGCCTTATGGATGAAATATACAACGAATTTTATTCTGGGGACAGATTCATCTCGGAGAGTTTGGAATATGAACTGCTGAAAGGTGCATTAGCAAGGATAGATTCTATTGCGATCGTCAAGACTCTAAAAAAATATACTTCTAAAAATTTCCACGTATTGCTTAGAGCCCCTGAAAGTTTTCAAACCGAGATCGGATCTTCGGACTCACTTCAAAAGGTCATTATCCAAGCAAAAAAGGCCCCAATTAAAAGATATGGACTCGATTTCAGGGTCCCCGACCAACTCTGTTCCAAGCCAAAAGGCGGTAAAATAGTGAGCAGCAAAGATATTCCGGCCTTAATGGCAAAAGATTGGAGGCTTGATAACGGCGTGCGTGTCATTTTCAAGCAGTCCTCATTGGAAAAAGATAGGACCAGCATTAGCGGATTTCGAAAGGGAGGTCTTTATTCATTGGATTCATTGGAGTACGTAAATGGATTGTTCGCAGGAAGCATCGTGCCCATTTCGGGTGCGGGTGACTTTTCAAGAGAGGCCCTTAATTACTACCTGGCCGATAATTCAGCCAGTGTCCGCTTTTTAGTAGATAAGACAAGGACAGGCATTTTCGCTTCTTCAATTAATGAGGATGTCGATGAAATGTTCAAACTATTGTACCTGAAATGGACTCAGCCAAGAGTCAATCACGACGTGTTCAAACAGGTAGTGGAGAAGTCTTGCGAGAATTATCGCAAGGACAAGCCTACGCCAGAAGAAGAATACAGCAAAAAACTCGGTTATTTGATAAATGGCAGAAATTACACCAATGAAGAATTGACTGACTCATTGATAATGTCAAGGACTGACGAGAAAAAGATGTTGCCTGTTTTCAATGACCTGTTCGGAAACGCAGACGGATACACCTTCATCGTAATTTCGGATATGGAAGAAAGTAAAATCAGACCTTACATCGAGACCTATTTGGGTTCCCTTTCTCAAGGAAGCATCGACACATCCTTCAAATTCACGGCCAGAAACATTCCCATTGGGGATTTGACATTCGAAGAACATACTGGGACTGCCAAAAAGGCTACAGTATCCCTGATTTTCCAAAACAGCAAAAGGCCAATGGAAAATATGGAAATGACCAACTTGAAGTGCGATATCCTGTCTTCTGTATTGCGTTCTGTTTTGCTTGAGAGCCTAAGAGAAGAATTGGGCAAAGTATACAGCGTAAGTGTTTCTTCCAGTGCTGGAAAATATCCTTCATACCTGAGGAGGACGGTCATCGCTTTCGAATGTTCTCCTGAGGACGTTGGTACATTGATTCAAGTTACAAATAGTAAGTTAACACAAATCGTTGACAATCCATCGATTATCAACGATTATCTAGAGCAAGTAAAAGCAAATCTTACAAAAGAATTCAAAATTAACTTGCAGAAGAACACATTTTATACTACCTTGATGCGAAATTCCATCTTCAATGATGAAGAAAGCTGGGGTTTCATCGCCGAATACGAAGATTACGTGAATGGATTCAGCACTCGCGACGTATCGGAAATGATTAAGCAAGTCATTAATTCTCAAAGAATTAAAGCCGTGTTATATCCCAGCGGAAATTAATTTTAAATTTTATTTTTTATTTAGTTACAATTTTGCGGTTTTTACGCCTAAAAAGTTATCTTTTGCTATGAAAACAATGAAACTCATTTCAACGATTGCTGTGTCATTTGCAATCATTACTCTTGCCTCCTGTAGCAAAGAGGACAAGAAGGAGCCTATACCTGCTCCAAAAATTACAGCATTCTCATTTTTGGCAGCTAACAATCAGGGAGCGATTGGTGAAGACTACACTTGCACCATAACCGGTACAGAGATTTCAGTCAGTATGCCATCCACTGTCGACAAGAGTGCTCTTGTAGCAAGCTTCACGACAAACACTGGAGATATTGTCAAAGTCGGGAAACTGGTCCAGAAAAGTGGTGTCACCACTAATGATTTCAGCATTCCTCTCGACTATTCCATAAGCAATAGCGACAGTACATTGAATGCGGTTTACACCGTTACCATCTCCAAAAAATCAGATTCCATTTGGGCCTCTTATTTACCTTATACTGGTTTAAGTACGGTATATTCAGGGGCAATAATGGCAATCAATCCAAAGGACAACGTGCCATACCTTGCATTCAAGGTAAGGGCTGATTCAGTCACTACTGCAAATGCTAATATGCTTGACGTTAAAAAATTGGCAAACGGAGCGTGGGAATCGGTAGGCAAAGATGCATTCGCTCCTGCAACCGGTTCTGAACTTGATTTGGACTTCCTCAGCAACGGAACTCCTTATGTGGCATTCCAGAACTCCACAGCGACCGCCAACAAATGCGCCAGCGTTATGTCCTTCGACGGCTCCTCCTGGAATTTCGCAGGAGATGCCGCAATCAGCAGCGATATGACATCAACTTATGTCAATTTTGCAGCACTCTCAGCAAGTGACATCGTACTTGCGCAGGTCAATAACAAGGCCGGCTCTTTCCCTCGCAGGGTGATGGTAATGTCTTCATTCAATGGCTCAGCTTGGAGCAATGCGCAAAATTCTCTTATTGCCTCTGATGCCTTTGTCTATTCAGAGAATATGGCCAAAGCCGGAGATGCTGCATACCTCGCACTGATCTACAGGACCGCACCTTACAAACACGTAGTCCTCAAATACCAAAGCGGGAAATGGTCTGCCATCCGTACCGATTTCGTTCAAGATAAGGCCACACAGACTGGCATTTCCGTATTGGAAATGGCTCCTTTGGCTGATGGTACAGTCTATCTTTTGACATCTGACGATGCCGTCACAACTGGAAGTTATCAGCTTAGGCTTGAAAAATATTCACCTTCAACCAGCAGTTGGAGCACCGTAGGAGGCAATCCTCTTCCATATATCATTGAATCTCACAACTATGCGAAGGTAGCAGTGGCTCCAGACGGCACCCCGTACGTAGCATATCAGAACTATGCGTCTAAGCAGATTGAAATCTGCCATCTTGATTCTGAGACTAAACAATGGTCAGCACCGACAGTGATCAGCCCTCTTGTAGGAGACAGCTGCACTTCCATCAGCTTGTGCTTTACTAGCACGGGCATTGGATACCTCGGCTATATTGACGGGAACAACCATTATCAAGTCTACCAGTACAAATAATTAGTAGTTTTGACATATATTTTAATAGGAGGAATACCATTATTAATGGTTTTCCTCCTATTTTTGCATTATGAAAAAAATCATAGCAATACTGCTTTCCGTCACCTGCTGCATTTCTGTCTCTAGCAAAGAAATCAGTGGCATTGTATTCTACGACAACAACGGAAATGGCAGCCTTGACAAAGGTGAAAATGGGATTAAGGGGATTTTAGTTTCAAATGGTGAAACTATCGTTTCCACTAACTCCAAAGGCAGATATTCCATCGAAGTCAATCCAAATGGAAGCATCTTCCCTATTCTTACCACAAATCATCGTATCAGTTCTACACGATCTCAGAATTCCGCTTTCAGATTCATTACTGATGATTCTGAACCAGTCAATTTCGGATTATGCAAGAGAAAAGATGATAACTATTTCACACTAAATGCAATAGGCGACGTACAAGTCGGAAGTTTTCAAGAGTTGGAATATGCCGACAGAAGCATCTTCTCCGAGTTGATGTCAGAAAGACCAGAGGTTATCAATCTGTTCCTTGGAGACGAAGTGAACGAAACTATGGAACTGCTTCCATACATAAGGAAGGATATCGAAACGCTTCCGCAAGAATCCTGGACTTTGATAGGCAATCACGACAGGGATGAGTCCTTCTCTTATGATAAAACATTCGGTGCACGAGATTTTGCTTTTGAGAGGGGAAATACATTTTTCATTGTGCTGGACAACGTCTTCACCACAGGCAAACGCTCTTACAGAGGACATTTGACACAAAGCCAACTTAATTTCATATCAAATTGTCTCAAACACATCTCACAAGACAAGATGATTGTGCTTTGTGCCCACATCCCATTTTGGGAAACGGACAATTTCTCCGACGTGTTGTCCTTATTGCAAGGCAGAGGAAACGTTCTGGCAATCAGCGCCCATCTTCACGAGATTGAAAGAAGGATTACAGAAGGAAATGGCGTCACGGTCAACGAAGTGTCTGCCGGAGCCACTTGCGGACATTGGTGGACAGGCGAAAGAGACTGGGAAGGGATTCCTAGCGCAATAATGAATTCTGGAGCTCCTAGAGGCTATTTCATTTTCGACTTTACAAAAAACGGCTATTCTTTCCGTTACAAAGGGGTCGGACTCGACGACAACAAACAGATGAACATCAATATCAGCGGTCTTGATGAAGTAGAAGCCAAAACTGACAGTCTCAACTTACGAAAAAGAGGAGAAATATATGTGACAGTTTTTGGCGGATGCGATTCCACACGGGTGGAATACAGGATAGATGGAGGCAACTGGAACACGGCAGAAAAGGCGAATGCAATGGATGCGAATGTCGCAATTGCAAGAGAATTGAATCGTCAGAAATCATACCCTACCGAATTCAGTAAGATGAATCCACTCAGGCATTTAGTATCCAAGCAGTTATGGAAAGGAAAAATTTCAGACTTGTCCTCAGGCGCTCACTTAGTTGAAATACGGGCTAAGGACGGATATGGATTTTCAGCCAACGGCTCCAGGACATTCTCTTTTCAATAATTATTAATAACTTTGTAACAATATTTTAACCCACCTCAAATGAATAAGACATCAGAATACGAATTCACAATCATTGTTCCGGTATTCAACGAGCAAGACAACGTCGCCAATCTCGGTGATGCCTTGGCCACATATCTTCCGAAATGTCTTTATAAGGCTTGCGTCTTATTCGTGAATGATGGATCGAAAGACAATAGCCTGGCACTGCTTCGTGAATATTGCCAAAATCATAGCAATTTCTTTTACATCAGTTTTCAGAGAAACGCCGGCCTAAGCGCAGCGCTAAAGGCCGGGATAGATTTCACACAATCTGAATATGTTGGGTATATGGATGCCGACTTGCAGACCACGCCTGAAGATTTCAACTTGCTCCTTAAGGATATAAAAAACAACAGTATGGTCATCGGGTTCAGGGCAAATCGAAAAGACACCGTTTTCAAAAAAATGCAATCCAAAATTGCCAACGGATTCAGAAGAATGATGACCGGTGACGGTGCAATAGACACAGGATGCCCGTTGAAGGTATTGCATACCGATGTTGCCAAACGTCTTCCACTTTTCAAAGGAATGCACAGATTCTTGCCGGCATTGGTCCTCCTTCAAGAAGGAGCGACTTACAGGCAAGTCCCAGTAAGACATTTTCCTAGACAAGCAGGAGTCTCCAAATACAGTCTGTGGAACAGATTCTGGGGGCCGCTTGCCGATTGCTTCGCTTATCGGTGGATGAGGCCAAGATATATCAACTACACGATTTCTGAAAACGATATCGAAGTATAATATCAATCAATCTTATGCTCTTCGACTATCATTGGATTGTATATGCTATTGGTTTTCTGGCTCAGGGATTCTTCTCTGCCAGGATATTGGTCCAATGGTATAAATCCGAAAAAGCCAAATCGCTAAAATCTCCAGCCAGTTATTGGGTCTTCAGCCTCATAGGGTCTTATCTGATGTTCGTATACGGATGGTGCAGAGACGATTTCTCCATCATTTTCGGGCAAATGATATCTTATTATATCTACATCTGGAACCTGAACGCGAAAAACATATGGGGAAAAATCCCAAGAATCTTTAGGTATATCCTGCTTCTTACCCCGGTAGTCGCCTTCATTGCAGTTTTCAAGACTCAAGACTTCTATGGAGACTTCCTGAACAACGACAAAATACCGATTTGGCTTGTAATTTTCGGCTCATCCGGACAACTGGTATTCACTTTGAGGTTCGTCTATCAATGGTTCTACTCTTACAGAAGAAATGAATCTTCTCTTCCTACGACATTCTGGATAATAAGTCTCGTCGGCTCCGGTATGATAATCATCTATGGAATAATTCGTAAAGACCCTGTCCTCATTTTGGGGCAATCAATAGGATTCATTGCATATATTAGGAATATCTGGATCGGAATGAACGAGAAGAAGAGAACTTCTGAAACACAAACAGTGAAATGAAAAAATTCATTAATAAATATCCCATCTTTTGCGTTGTAGCCTTGGTCTTCATCTGCCTTGTGCCGGCGATGACCACAAGGGATTTCACACCATCTAATGAACTTAGATACCTCAATATCGCCGATGAAGCCATTGCCAACCACAGCGTTTTCGCTTTCACCAACAATGGAATCCCTTATGCCGATAAGCCACCTCTATATTTATGGCTGGTAATGCTTTGCAAGGTCTTGGCGGGAAAACACAGTATGTTCTTATTGTCCTTGTTGTCTTTCATACCTTCTGCCTTGATTGTCTGTATAATGGACAAATGGCTGGTTCGGGGATTGAAAGAGACAGGAAAAGAGGCTGATTCCCTGATGAGGATATCGATGGGACTGATGCTATTCACTACTGGAATGTTTTTCGGTGCTTGCATCTTCGTAAGGATGGACACTCTGATGGCTTTGTTCATTGTCCTTGCCATATCCTCATTCTACAAGATGTACAAAGGCATCGGCAATGTCAAACTTCAGAGTTGGTTGTTCCCTTTATGGATTTTCCTTGGACTTTTCACAAAAGGGCCTGTGGGATTGCTTATGCCAATAGTATCTGTTATTTGTTTCCTGTTAGTCAAAAAGCAAGGAAGAGAGATAGGAAGATTCTTAGGACTTAAGACTTTCGGAGTCATCATTGGGCTTTGCGCAGTTTGGCTATTCGGGGTTTGGCTGGATGGTGGCAGCGATTATCTATACAATTTGACCATTCATCAGACATTTGGCAGGGCTTTCAACTCTTTCAGCCACAAAAAACCATTCTACTATTATTTTGTGGCAATGTTCATTAATCTATTGCCATATTTCATCTTTATGATTCCTATCATAGTAAGCGGATTGCTGAAAAGTAAAGATGGAGAACAGAAGAGCGATACCGAAGTCTTGTTCCTTAGCACAATTTGCGGAACATTCGTAATGATGTCCCTATTCAGCGCAAAACTTCCAATCTATCTTCTCCCAATCGTGCCATTCCTTGTCTATTGCCTGCCTTTGGAGATAGGACGACGTGGAATGAAGGGATGGATGAGATGGTGTTTGTTCGCTACTGCGGCATTGTTTATGGTCATAAGCGGATTCGGTATATACGTGATAAAACATCCTGACAGCATCCCTATCATTGCCAAATCCATAGAGCAATTCCCATTTGCCACATCCAATCTCAATCTGTACGGAGTGATGATATTGCTCGCTGCAAGCATCTTGTCCATTGCCGAAATGGTGAACGGAAAGAGAGACTCAAAGTCCATTATCTATCTTGCCTGCGGCATACTTTTCTGCGTCTATTCCGCTTCCTTTGATATGAAAGCGCTCAATCCTTACATAGGGTACGGAGAAATATGTAAAGAAGTTCCTAGCGATGTAAGGGTCACCACTTTGTATATCAGAAGGGCTGAAAATATGAAATATTACCTGAACAGGAACGTAGTGGATTATCACAAAGATATCGACAAATTCTTGTCAGAGGAAGTCGCAAAGCCGAACAAAGAAACCGAGCAGACTGTCCTGATTATCAATTCGAAAGACATACAAAAAGACCAGAGGCTCTCCGATTTCATCCATCAGAAGGGACATCTGGTCACTGTAGTAGGTCCAAACAGCCTTGTGCTATTTTAAAGGATTTTCATCAGAAAGATACCATTTTACGAATTCGGCTATGCCCTCGTGCAAAGAAACGTGTGGTTTATAGCCGAGCTCCTTTTCCAATTTAGATGTATCTGCATAAGTCTGATAAACGTCCCCAGGCTGCATTGGAAGATAGTTTTTCTCCGCCTTACGCCCCAATGCATTTTCCATCTCAGAGATGAAATCCATCAGTTGCACAGGATGCCCGCAACCAATATTGTATACTTTGAAAGGAACATTGTAAGGACAGGCTGGCGCTTCCGGCAATGAATCAATGACTTTGATCGTGCCTTCAACTATGTCTTCCACGAATGTGAAATCCCTGAGCATATCGCCATTGTTGAACACATTGATAGGTTTTCCAGCCATTATGGCTGAAGCGAACAGCATTGGAGACATATCAGGACGTCCCCAAGGGCCATAAACGGTAAAGTATCTCAATCCTGTTGCGGCAAAACCGTAAAGTTTAGAATAAGCAAATGCCATTAACTCATTCGATTTCTTGCTTGCAGCATATAGGCTCACCGGATTGTCCACTTTGTCATCTTCGCTGTAAGGGACTTTCGCATTCATTCCATAGACTGAACTTGAGGAAGCATAAATAAGGTGTTTTACTCCATAATTTCGGCAAGCTTCAAGAATATTCAGGAAACCGACCAGATTGCTTTGAAGATATGAATAAGGATTTGTTATTGAATATCTTACTCCGGCCTGCGCCGCAAGATTGACGACTTTGTCAAAGTGCTCATCTTCGAAAAGAGAATCCAACTCGGCCTTGTCATCTATTGCCATCTTCCTAAAGCGACAATTTGGGAACAATGAGCTTACATAGGTATCGCCATCCACAAAAGGTCTGGTGAAACCACACTCGCTCAAACGCCCATATTTTATGCGGACATCGTAATAATCATTGATATTGTCAATACCGACTATCTCATCACCCCTTTTGGCAAGATGGAACATCGTCTTGCTGCCAATGAAACCGGCAGCACCAGTAACTAAAATCTTCATTATCTTAAATCTATGAATTTAACGGGCTTACGGCTCATTGGTGGGAACATCAACTTGTTTACTAATTCAGGGGACTCGAATTCTACCGTAGGGGCAACCCTGACCTTGGCACGGAAAAGATCCTTTATTTCCTTCTCAAATTTCTCGCTCCCCTCTGTCGTACCCACTTTGACGACCACTTCATCGGTACCGAGATCATTCGTATAAACTTCTACCACATAATTCTTTACGCCCTGGATATTGTCCAATATGTCGAACAAAGCAGGCGGATAAAGGGTGGTCCCCTTGAATTTGATCATCTGGCCCTTTCTTCCCAATACAGAGCCTAAACGGGTTGTATTTCTTCCACAACGGCAAGGCTCATCGAAATGATAGACCATATCCCCAGTCTTGAATCTCAATAGTGGCATTCCAGTAACTCCAAGTGTAGTAATGGTCACCTCTCCAGGTTCATCGGCACCGACAGGATTGTCATTGTCATCAAGGAATTCAGGGATGATAAGTTCAGGTTGAACGTGT
>Ga0183095_10332_pt3 | contig 99590 bp, 89 predicted proteins | sample BioMet4_FD_130346 | JGI IMG/M metagenome (GOLD analysis project Ga0183095, IMG submission 130346) | Microbial communities from bioreactor (seeded with sewage sludge) at LBNL, California, USA - Biofuel metagenome 4 (v2) (version 3) | ecosystem: Engineered > Bioreactor > Anaerobic > Unclassified ...
CGTTATTAGAGATTGTTGTAAACATGGGCGAAACTGATAATAAATGATGAGGATAGATATGTTTGATTTCGATGATGATAATAATAAAAATCCGGATGAAATGGCAGACGATGAATTTGTCAACAGTATCTTTGAGGATGATGACAAGGACGACTGGGGAGACTCTGACGAGGAGAAAACCACCAGCACCAATGATCTGGTTGGAAACGGAGTGATACCGATAGACTGGCGGCAGCTGTAGCTAGAATATTAGTAGTTTAGATGTCATAATAGGGTACCAAGTTGGACTACTAAATGTAACAATAAATAGGATTTTGGACTATGTGAAAATCCTATTTTTCTTTTTTTTGGTACTTTTGTGAGGTATTTACCTGACATATAATAAATTTAATTATTGAATAATTATTGTATTATTGAGAGAGGAGTTTAGTAATGGAATCTACTTCAAAATTAAAGAAAAACATTTTTGTGTTGATAGTAATCACGATTGCAGGAGCAATGATATATGGACTACCATATTTTAGATCCTACTTTTATGACGCTTACTTAACTACATATCATCTGACTAATACTCAAATGGGAATGTTTGGATCTATGTTCGGTATCTTTGGAATGATATCATACTTATTCGGCGGTGTTGTTGCTGATATGATCCAACCAAGAAAATTGATGTCAGTATCACTGATATTAACAGGAGTAGGAGGAATACTGCATTTGATGCATCCTAGTTATGCGATGTTACTAGGAATATATGCAATGTGGGGATTCACTTCATTATTTGCATTTTGGCCATCATTGTTGAAGAGTCTTCGCGGAATTGCTAATGAGAATGAACAAAGTAAAGCTTATGGTTTTATGGATGGCGGCAGAGGTATAGTTTATGCTATAGACGGTTTATGCATAGTAGCAATTTTTGCTTATTTTAGTAAGAAAGCTGGAGATGCAGCAGGTTTAAATGGAGTAATAACTTATTATTCAACCATTGCTATAGTACTTGGAATATTAGTCTTTATTCTATTGAAGGACGAAAAGAAAGATACTAAGTTAGAAAAAATCGAGGAGAAGGAAAAATTCTCAATGACTCAAGTCATAGAAGTTCTTAAAATGCCTGCAGTCTGGATTCTATCAGCGATACTGTGCTGCACATATGTTATGAACATTGCATTCTACTACTTCACTCCTTATGCAACATCAAAGTTTGGCATGGCAGCTGCCGCAGGTGCATTCGTAACACTTGCAGCCAATTATGTAAGACCAATAGCTTCATTTGGTGGTGGAATCTTTGCAGATAAATTAGGAAGATCCAAAGTAATGTATGTGACTTTCTCAATGATGGCATTAGGAACACTACTTATGGTACTAATAGGAAATATGGGTTCTGTATTGTTTATTGTACTTTGCATTATGATTTACGCTGGAATGTATGGTGGATATAGCTTGGTATTCTCTATGATGGAGGAAGGAGGAGTTCCAATCAAAGTTGCAGGAACAGCAATAGGCCTTGTGTGTACACTTGGATATCTTCCAGAAGTAGTTGTACCTTTCGTTTATGGTAAATTATTGGATGCTTTTGGAAATGCAGGATATCATTACATGTTTATAGCAATAACCATAATCATGTGCATAGGTATAGTTATGCTTACAATATGGGATAGGTATACTAAAAAAATCAAAAGTGTTCAACAGAATAGTGAGGTTGTAACATCTGTTGAATAATCGGCGAATATAGATTATTATGTTTATACAATGAATATTAGAATAAATAAGAACAGTGAAATGCCTTATTATAAACAAATAGTAAGTGCCATAAAAAGCATGATTGATAGTGATGAACTAATGAAGGGGTATAAAATGCCTTCTGAAAGGCGACTGGCAGAAGAATTGTGTGTTCATAGGAATACTGTCATAAAAGCATACAGCATCTTAGTATCTGAAGGTTTTATGACAGTTTCCCGGATGGCACCAAAAGGATACTTCATTGATATTCCAGCTGCGGATGATAACTTTACTAACAGATTCTTCCCATTGGAAAAAATGATGATTTATGACTATGACAGACATGCAAAAAAATTCATGAACATATTTGCGGATACATTCACGGGTAAATATATCTCTTTTGCTGGAATAGATATGAATAATGAATGTTCACCCAAGGAGGGCATGGAAGAAATCGTTAAGCAACTGGTCAAGAAAGATGATAATGGGGATTTAGAACTTATCAAGCTAAATGAGACGGATAGGACTAAAAGGAATATCTGCAAGATCCTTGCAGATGAAAATATGTATATTAAACCTCAAAATATACAGCTTGTCTCTGAAACGACCAAGGCGTTTAATCTGATAACATCATTGTATATGCGTGAAGGTGATTCGATTATTTTAGAAGAGCCAGTAATGCCAGATGCAGTTTCTATTGTACGTAATAAAGGCATCGATATAATAACTGTTCCAATGGAGCATGATGGCATGAATATAGATTACCTTGAACAAATGATAATCAAGCATAAGCCGAAGTTCATTTATACGATGCCCACATACCACAATCCTTCGAGCGTAGTGATGTCTCTTGAAAAGAGAGTTAAACTACTGGATTTGGCACATAAGTATGGAGTTCCAATCATTGAGGAAGATTCGCAGCGGGATTTCAGATATTCGGATAATAGAATTCCGACTTTATATTCACTGGATACTTATAAATCTGTCGTATACATTGATTCCTTTACAATGGTTTTTCCATATGGAATCAAAACAGGTTATGTGGTTGGCCCTACGGACCTTGTAGAAATGCTGGGTGTTCTAATATCATTAGACGAGATATTCATTGATAATATTGGTCAATTCCTACTAAATGAGTATATTGAACGGGGGTTAATGAAAAAGCATGTGACTGAATTGGCGACACATTATAGAAAAAAACGAGATTTGATGTGTAGATGCTTAGATCAAATTGCTGATAAGGGTATTACGTATACTAAGCCGGAAGGTGGAGTTTTGATCTGGTGCGAACTAGATGAAGAAATTAATGAAAAAAAAGTACAGGAAGAGGCCGAAAATAGAGGCGTTTTGGTGATGCCAGGCTTCGTTTTCTATACAAATAAATGCAAGGGTAAAGGACATTTAAGATTGTGCTTCTCTAATGTAAGTGACGAAGAAATGATAAGAGGAATTAAATTGCTTGGAGAGGCTATAGACGCAAGTAAGTGAGAGGAAGATTAATGGAGAAGATAATAGAGTATAGAAGAGAATTCCATAAATATCCCGAATATGGGTGGCATGAATTCAGAACAAGTGCACGTGTAGCCGAAATATTAACTGATTTGGGATATGATGTGATAATGGGCTCAGATGTTGTCAACGTTGATAGCATTGGAGAACCGGAAAGACTTACTAATGAACAGACGGAACTTGCCATGAAAAAAGCTGTAGAGCAAGGCGCAGATCCTAAATTTGTTGAAATGACAAAGGGATATCCAGGAGTAATTGCAGTATTTGATACTGGCAAAGTGGGACCGACGACGGCTTTTAGATTTGAAATGGATTGCCTTCCATATCAGGAGCCGGAAGAAACTGGCTACAGGCCCTACGATGATGGTTATGTGTCCGTTAATAAAGATTTAGTTCATGCATGTGGACATGACGGTCACACAGCAATGGGCTTAGGAATAGCAGAAAGACTAACAGTTGAAAAAGATAAAATGGTTGGAAAGATTAAACTGATTTTTCAACCAGCAGAAGAAACATTTTATGGCGCTCAGTCTATCGTGGACAAAGGCCATCTTGATGATGTAGACAATTTTATTGCAATGCATATTGCATTGAGTGCTGAAAATAAACCTTTACCATCAAATACCATAGCATGTGGATGCAAGGATTTCCTTAGTGATAGACAGTTAGATGTATATTTTGAGGGAAAGGCAGCTCACCCATGTGGTGCTTCACAAGAAGGTAAAAATGCCTTATTAGCAGCCTGCTCAGCAGCACTTAACATTCATTCAATTGCTCCGCATGAGTTAGGACTTTGCAGGGTTAATGTTGGAGAGATTCATGCAGGAGTATGCGCTAATACTATTGCACCTAATGCATTGATGCGTCTAGAGTATAGAGGACAGACTCCGGAAATCAGTGATTACGCTGGAAAACGTGTCTTCGCCATACTGGATGGTGCGGCTACGGCATATGATTTGTCTTACAAGTATGTTGATTATGGAGAAGTACCTGCAGGTGCAAGTGATGACGAAATGATGGCTGTTGTACAGAGAGCAGCTGAAAAAGTGCCATGGTTCAAAAAGGTATACTTTGAGGGCAATGTAGGCGGGACAGACGATGCAGCAGTAATGATAACAAAAGTGCAACAGCATGGAGGAAAGGGAACTTATGTGGGAATTGGAACAGACACCACATCACCAGTCCATAATGCCAGGTTTGACTTTGATGAAAATTGTCTTTTGCCGGCAGTAGATATGTGCATATATGCTTTAGAAGAACTGCATAAGTAAGTGTAAATTACAAATTCAGATTAAATCGTTGGCTTTTAAGCAATTTAGCATTTCGCATTATTGCCTGAAAGCCATTTTTTTGTGTGGAATCAAATTTCCTTAATAAGGGAAAAGAGCAACTATTTTATAGTCTATTGACTTCCCCATACTATTATTTTATGTTTAGAAAGTCAGGAGGACTGGCGAAAGCGGTTGACCTTTCAGAAGGCTAAGGGATTAGCTGGAAGGAGGTGGCGCCAATGCTGAGAATCACGATTACCTTTGTAAAAGGCAGAGTGAAAATCGCAATCGAGCGCAAGAAAAAGACCGCCAAAGCTAAGGACTAGGGCGGCCTTTAAGTCATAACTGGTCAACCGTTTTTTTCGGTTTCCTCTTGACATCAATATAGCACGAATCACGATCCAAATCAACAATTTTAAATACGTACAATAAACCGTGCATATTAATCGCCTGCATTAGTGCATAATGTACTCTGTAATAAGAGCAGTTATGGGTTAATGGGCGATTTTTTGCAGGGTTATGGAGGTGCGATATGTTAGTAGCGGTTTACAGCGACAATCAGTACATTGTTGACGAGGGCAGAGATGGCATGGGGATCAACGCCAGGTTTATCGACGGCAGGGTCCGCAACAGAAAGTACTGTGCCGGGTATTGTAACAGCGATTCCCACCCGGGTTATCTTACCGATGAAATGGTCTGCCAGCACCAATGCGGCGACAAAGAGTGTTGTACGTTTTGCTGCGAAGTGGACTTTGACAAAGAGGAAAGAAAGAGTACAATTAAGGCAAGCAAACGCTTTGAGAAAGAGAAAAATGCGGAGCGTGAAGAAGTGCTGGAAAAGTGCAACAGCATTGCCGGAGAATACGAGGGCTTGCGCATGGTAGAGGCGAGCAAAGCCGGCATATCCACATGGACCATCAAGTATGCGGCCATATGCAGCGTGGATATAGAATCACTTAAGCGAGAAGTTGAGCGTGCGATAGACTCAGAAGTGAAGCTGATTCCGGGAAATTACGATTTTGACCGGGCGGCGGAGCTGGTGTTTGGAGTGTAAAGGAGGACGAAAATGGTTTTGGATGATTTATTTGATATAAACGATAACGGAAAATACGATATCGTAGACCAGGTGGCAATGGAGGATTCCACCAGCGATGACAGCGATTCGTTGGATGACGACGGATTCCAGGGCAGCGATGAGAGCTGCCAGGTGGAGGGCGTGGCTACGCTGGGCGCGGTGTGCCCTGAATGCGGCGGTCAGCTTTACGATGTGAAGATAAAAGATGAGTCGTACAGTATTTGCGGCAGGTATCCTATTTGCAACTACATGAAAAAGGTATAAATTGCGATGATATTGGAGGCGATTGTATGGCAATGAGATTCAGGCGGAGCATCAAGATCGCTCCGGGCATAAAGGTCAATTTTAACAAAAATAGCATCGGTGTAAGCGTGGGCCCAAAGGGTGCGCACGTTTCGGTGAACTCAAAGGGGCAGAAGTCTGAGTCCATCGGCATCCCGGGGACGGGGCTTTCCTATGTGAACCGCAGCAGTGCAAAGAAGAGCCAGGCAGCTATCGCACAGCAGCCGCTGGAACAGCCTGCTAAGCAGAAGCTAACGTCTGAGCAGGCAGCCGACAATTATGTGGAGACAGTGCAGATAGAAGGACAGGAGATCAGATATGCCAACATGCAGATAGAACTGCCGGAGGACATGATAACCGAGTTCAGAAGGCTTTGTGCACAGAATGGCGACCACGTGGAACGCGTAGTCGGCGAAGCCGTAGAGAACTACATAGAAAAGTGTAAACATCAGAATTAGTGTTCAATAGGAAGTACCATTAACGGCACACATTAATCGCATCCCTTATAGCATAATATACTCGTAAGATAGAGTAGTTATGAAATTAGGGAGGCGATTTTTTATGGAAAAAATCAAATTAGCGGAAATGAACGTTAGCCGTCATTTGAGATTCATAAGACTGGACATGACGGAAAGCGGGTACAGGAATGTACTGGCAGCCAGGAAGGCCCTCTCAAGGCATGGAAAGATGAACATAGTGAAGGGGAAGGAGGGAGCAGAATGTATTCTAAGGAAATAGCAGAAAGAGTCAAAGAGTTTCTGGTCAGCAGAAATTATGCATGGAGCTTTAATGATGGGAGTGGCGTTTTCAGAGTAGGGTTTAATTTGCATAATAAGCTCAGTAGGTGTGAGGTAATCGGTGAAACTATGGAACAGAGTACGCCAACTGCATTGGTAGAGGAAATTGATCAGCAGGTGACACCCAGTAATGCCGGAATTTGTTAAACCTGAACCAAAGCGTAAGCACTTCTACGAGACATACTGGTTCCTGGCATTAGTGATGATTATTTTGTTCGCAGCGATGTGGTACATCAAACCACAAAGCATAGGCACAAATTTGCAGCTTGGACAGACTAAGACTTTGTACGCTGCAACCTATCGCGTGCCGGACGGCTGGTACCGCAGCGAGGACAGCTATGATGACATGGCAGTGTATCTCAAATTCGATAATTTTCGACACTTTGTGGGAAAATATCATGTTATCTACATGGGAGACCTGGGCGGTGCAGACGAGGAAATGGCTAAGATCTTTGCTGAAAGCTATAACGGAACTGACTTTGAGGAAATGCCGGGTAACATAGAAGGCAGTGACGAGTGCACATTCTTTGAGTTCAATACTAAGAAGTACCTTGGCGAACGCAAAGGCCGGCGGACAGACTGTGAAGTTTATGGAGCTATTGCTTCATATAAGAGCGCGACTTATGTTATAATGGTGGAAGCGCCAGAAGATAAAATGAATATGGAAGCTGCGGATAAGATCATAAGTGCAGTTAAATTTAATGCATCTGGGGAAAAGACGGACTATTTGTAGCTATTTATTAGGAGGGACCAAAAATGTTTGATTTCGACAACGACCATGACAGCCCGCTGGATCCGTTCTGGGATGCCAACGGCAATAACAAGTATGATCCGATGGATCAGTGGCAGAGGGAGAATCTGTTCGGCCGGGATGATGACGAGCGAGAGCCCGGCGCAGAGGACGATGAGGTGGACAGCTTCCTCGACGATGACGACGACTAGGTAAATTAGGAGAACCGACCTGTACAAGGTCGGTTTTTGCTTGTAATTAATTAAAGTTAGTATTAAAATAAATACATGAACGTTAACTTTCAGTTATTAGGCTACATATTGAGAGGTCAGGTGGAAGGAATGAAGAAGAATGTTTTGTTGCACAAGCTCAGGATGACTGGAATCGTCGTCCTTGGCATAGCCATTACCGTTGGGTTCACGCCATTCTTGGGCGGCGGAACTGCTCACGCATCTACAGATGTATCATCTTCAACCATTGTTAAGGAACTGTCTAAGAATACACAGACATCGTTGAAGAGATTAGAAAACGGAGGAAATTTACAGGATTCCAATGCTTTCAGTTCTAAGTCGTCTACTGCAAAGAGGCAGTCGAATATTGCCCTTCCTGAGAAATTCGATCTTAGGGACAGTGGCGTCGTAACACCTGTAAAATTTCAAAACCCTTGGGGGACATGCTGGGGATTCGGAGCGACTGCTGCAGCGGAGACAAGCATTTTATCTGAGCAAGGGACCACATATAAGAAGACTAAACTGAATTTATCAGAACTTCATCTTGCATGGTTTGCAATGACGGCTTTGCAGACTGGTGACCAGAAGGGTGAAGGGTATTATGTTAATGGCACTTATGAAGCAGGAACAACAGCGGCACAGCAGGCTAAAAGACTTAATTCCGGTGGATTGCCGATGCTTGCAACTTCATTATATGCTTCGGGAATCGGACCAGTTTCTGAGTCATATGCACCATATAAAAATAAGGAAGGCAAGGTAAACGCGTATTGCTACTCGGCTGATGGTGACTGGTCTGTAAGTGAAAGTAAGCGATTTGCAGCGGCTTATGAACTTGAGAAGAGTTATATCCTTCCATCGCCTGCTGCCATCACTACAGATGAAAACACAGGGAAATCCACGTACCAGTATTCCGCTGGCGCCACTGATGCTATAAAGAAAGAGCTGAAGAAAGGACGCGGCGTTGAAATCGGATTTTGCGCAGGTGATAATGATAATGGAACCTTATATCTTAACGATGAAACATCGGCAGAGTTTGACTATAACATCGACGAAGCAAACCATGCGGTTTGCATTGTAGGGTGGGACGATAACTATAAAACTTCTAACTTCAGGAGTAAGGATATATATGGAAATGCGGCGACGCAGCCGGAAGGCGATGGTGCTTGGATCGTCAAGAACAGCTGGGGTGCTTTAAGCAATTCGTTTCCTAATAAAACCAATTGGGGTGATGACGGATATTTCTATCTTTCATACTATGACAGAACAATCTCGCTTCCAGAGTCATTTGACTTCATAACAAATAAAACTGAGGCACAGAAACAGTCTATGTACTATGCGAATGAGTACGATTTGCTGCCTGCATCAAGCATTAATACAGTTGAGTCTGATGGACTTACGTACATGTCTAATGTATTTACAGCAGAAGGAGATCAGGAAATCAGAGCCCTTTCAAGTGAGACATCCAAGCCTGGAACTACAGTAACATACGAGTTGTACAGGCTTAAAGATAATTATACGAATCCTATGGATGGAACGTTGCTGTACTCTACAACAAAAACTTACCAGTATGGTGGGTACCACAAAGTAAACTTTAATAAAAACTGTGCAGTAACTAAAGGTGAGAAATTCTCAGTGGTAGTAATGGGTAAGACTTCGGGCAACAAGTTCACGGTGATAAGTACAGAAGACGTGTCTAAAAAGGGCAGTGAGATCAAAAAAACCGGTTCCTATGCCGTAGGAGTCATAAACAAAGGCGAAAGCTATTTGTATGATGGAACTTCAAAGCAGTGGTTCGATTGGAAAGATGTAACTGCAGCGGCAATCGAGGAAAACAATGATAATGTAACCTTCGACAACTTCCCAATTAAAGCATATGGAGATCCTATAGCCGTTGCAAAGGTTAAGGATATGTCAGTCAATGCTATCGGTGAGTCGAAGGCAAAGGTAGCATGGAGCAAGACGTCAGGAGTCAGCGGCTATCAGATCCAGTATAAGAATGACAAGACCTGGAAGACAGTAGCTGTCAAGGGCAGTTCCAGCGTTTCCAAGACTTTGACAAAGCTCAGCGCTGGCAAGAAGCTCAGTGTGAAGGTCAGAGCATACAAGAAGGTAGGAACGTCGAGTTTCTACAGCTCATGGAGTTCAGTAAAAACAGTTGAGGTAAAGTAAAGACAATAAGCAAAGCCGGTGGAAAATCCCGCCGGCCTTGTTGTTTTTTGAAGAATCTATTTAATTGAATTATTATGGGTGGTCAATTTAGAAAATCTCTGCCATGTCAGATGAATCGAAATCGATGTGCATGTCTTTCGCATACATTACCAGAACATCCTTGTAGAGATTGATTTTGTCAGAGGCTGCCATTCTGGAGCCTATGCCTCCCTGAAGAAGCTCGTTGTACTTACTCTTGATTAAAGCCTTTCCGCTATTGTTCATAGTCTTCATAATATTACCTCCTTATATGTTTAATTATGAGTTCTATTTTACTTTTCTTATCTGCCTATATATAGAGCAAGTACCGTGCCAACTTTGTGCGACGAGTTTTCAACGTTTTTCCAAAGGAATTGAATTGAAATCGAATCAAAAATAAAATATTTGAATTGAAATTGATTCAAATAGGTAATATAATGGAAATAAGAAAGGTAAAAGGGTGCATGTGATGAAAGATACATTCGGACTTTCCCGAGTCCTGGAACCAAAGGGAACCATGCCGGTAACGGCTTGGAAACTGGACAACAGCAGGGAAATCAAGACTAATGAGGCTCGAATAGCCATCGAACTCATCGACGTTGATGTCAACAACTTTCTTCATACCTGCTATCAGTTCGATTTCGACGAAGAGCTGATGAAGCAGAAATTTATCGATGTAATAGAAAAGCGCGGAAAGTTCCACAACCCGTTCACTGACAGCGGGGGAGTTTTCTATGGCAAAATTGAAGCCATGGGTGAAGAATACAAGGAAGTCACGCACTTTGAGGTGGGCGACGAGTACATAGCGCAGGCTACGCTTACAGCAATCCCAATGCACCTGGATGAGATCACCTCCATAGACTTCAACTACGGTCAGCTTTATGTAAAGGGCTACGCAATAGTCTTTGAGGAATCCATGATTTACAAAAGGCAGAAGTATGGCAATATCAAAACCATATTGAAGACCCTTGAAGAAGCGAGCAATCTTTATCAGGCATCGAAAATGGTCGAAGATAGTAAGAAAATAGCTATAATTGGCAAAGATATAATGCTGACGGTACTTTATACCGGAGCAACGCGGCGTGCCGCGAAAAAGGGCACAAAAATCACCCTCATAATGGATCACGACGGTTGTGGTGGTATTCCAGAGGAAAATATCGAAAAACTGATGAAAAGAAACGCAGACGATGTTTACTTTGTGGATCTCAGAAATTCCATCGAGAGCAGCAAAGTCATCGCAGAAGATCTTGAAACCTTTGACCTGGTCATCAACACCGAGGACAGGGTCGGTGCAGAAACTCTGAGCACGTTCCTGGTTTGCGAGGACGGCACCGTGTATTTCACAAACATGTCCAACGGACTCATGGAATTCGTTTTGATTGCGGAAAGCATGCCGCGCCATGTCCACGCCATAGAGAGAGACCAGTACTATATCGGAAACGACGGATTCACAGATGATCTGATGGTGAGCATGGCTAAGGACATCGAAGTCGCAGACGAAATGTTTCAGAATGTAGCGACGAAGCGCGGATTAAGCGAGAATATGGCGGTGGTTTTGTCACAGTACAGGGTTGGTAAGGTGGACGATTTCATCTACGCCAGCAACGTGACGGAGGCCATGGTCGAGGAGGCCATCAATGTGGCAAACTACGACTGCAACGTCATAATACAGGGCGAGACCGGCGTCGGCAAAGAGAAGGTGCTGCAGCTGATACATAAAAACAGCCAGCGGAGCAACAAACCATGCATCAAGGTGAACTGCGCGACCATACAGGAAAGCCTTGCAGAATCTGAGTTCTTCGGATATGAACCCGGCTCTTTCACTGGTGCTCAGTCAACCGGCAAGAAGGGATATTTTGAGCTGGCCAATAACGGGATACTTTTCCTGGACGAGATAGGCACTTTGTCGATGAACATGCAGTCTAAGCTTTTGCGCGTGCTTCAGGAGAGCCAGTTCTACAGAGTCGGCGGCACTGAGCAGCTCAGCGTCAACGTGCGTGTCATATGTGCCAACAACATTCCGTTGAAGTCACTGGTCGATGAAGGAAGGTTCCGCGAGGATCTTTACTACAGGCTGAACATCTGCACCATCAACGTTCCGCCTTTGCGCGACAGAAAAGAAGATATTTACGTGCTAGCCAAAGAATTTCTCTCAGTTTACAACAAAAAGTACGGCGTGCTCAAGGAAATCGACGAAGACGGCTTTGCGGCACTTAACAAGTATGAATGGCCGGGCAACGTGCGTGAACTGGAGAACACCATCCACAGGATGATCATCAACACCAAGGGCAACATGATCACCGGACTTGACGCGGAGAAGCTGCTTGGGCAGAATGCTTACGATGATTACATCGTGGAGACTAAGACCAAGTTGGGCAATGGGGCAGACGTAGACTTCAATCATATCATGGAGCAGCAGGAGAAAAAACTGTGCGAGTACGCTTTGAAAAAGCATAGCACGACCAGGCAGGCGGCGGATTCACTGGGCATTACCCAGAGCAAGCTTATGCGCATGAAACAGAAGTACGGACTATAACCAAAAAGTTTGTTGCATTATTGAATGCTATGCAGTATAATCTTCACTTGAACATTGTTTGAAGAAGGAGACAATTATGCCAGAAAACAGGATGACAACTGAATCACCGGTAGCCAGAAACGCAGTAGTTTCCCCCAAAGGAGGGGAAGAGCTGGCAGCACTGGTGGAGGTTTTCACGGCCGATCAGTCGGACGAAAATTTCGTCGCAGTGCTGGATTATCTGCACGATATCGACGTTATCATACCGATGACCGATGTGGATGAAGACGAAGGCCATGGAATAGCCGATGCTGAAATCGGCGACATAATTACCGAGGAAGGCAAAAGACTGACACCTGAAGTGCTTGAAGATCCCAGCGGGGACCAGGCATTCCCGGTTTATGCCACGGAAGCCGAGATCCAGAAGGATTATGACGACACATTCACCTTTGTTACCGTGCCATTCATGCAGGTCGTAGAAGTAGCAAGCAACTACAACGTTCTGGGCATAATCATCGACCCCTTCAGCGAACAGCTTTTAATCGAAAAAGAATACTTTGACGATATAAAAAAACGACCATGGAGGTTATAAGATGAATATTGACGAAGCACTTAAGTCTATAAACGACTTCAATATGGAACAGACGGAGGAGAACTTCATTTCCGTCCTGAAAGAACTCAACGGTTCGACCGTACTGGTTCCGATGAAGGACAAGGCAACTCTGCAGCCTGACATCCTGGTGAATCCAGGCGGAATGCAGGCGTTTCCAGTTTTCCTGAGAGAGGCAGAAATGCCTGAGGACTACGGCAAGAACAAAGACCTGCAGGAGATGACCATGACGGCAGTGACAGAGATGGCGCAATGCATGGGCACCAACGGTGTGCTGGTTGATCCGTTCTCATCACAGTTCTATCTGGACAAACAGTACTACGATGCACTGGAAGCCGCAAAATAGACTAAAGGGGCTGTTGCATATTGATATGCAACAGCTGTTTTGTTTTTTGGGAGCTATTTTGCTGACAACTTTGATTAGTTTTTTGAGTAAAAAATCGCCTCAAAAAACTAACACCTGCGGCTTATACGTTAATTTCAGAGAGTGATTTCTCCATGTTTAAGCTAACTTTGGTGTTGCTCACAAGAATTCATTTAAAGAGTTGTGCTCATAGATAATGTGAAGAGTCGCCATATGAAAATCCTTGGGAATCCAGGGGCATATGAAGCAATATGCTAGGGTTTTTATTTTTTTGAGGACTTTTTTGTGCAAATGAACTAACCAAAGTTGTCATCAGATTCAAAGCAAAGGGGCTGTTTCAACAACCCCTTTTTTATGCGGTTTAGTCGATATCTGGATAGTCTGCCATGACCTTCTTGAATTCGTCGAAGTGCCTTACGAACACGTCAACGACTTTAGGATCAAAGTGTTGCCCGCGTTCTGAGACTATTATCATATATGCCTCGTCAGGAGTCATGGCGGATTTATACGAACGCTTGCTGACCAATGCATCGAATACGTCTGCCACGGCAGTGATACGCGCAGTCAGGTCGATATGCTCACCGGATAGACCGCGAGGGTAGCCGGAGCCGTCCCATTTCTCGTGGTGCTCAAGAGCGATAATGCGCGCATATCTGATGATTTCGCCGGTTCCATTATGCAATAGTCGTTCACCGTCTACGGTATGGGTTTTCATTCTCTCGAATTCTTCATCTGTCAGTTTACCTGGCTTTTCCAATATTTCGTTTGGGGTGATCAATTTTCCAACGTCGTGGAGCATTGATGCCGTACTGATGTAACGAATTTTTTCCGGACTGTATCCCAGGTCACGTGCAAGGATAGCAACATACTGACCTACACGCTGAACATGGGCTGCAGTCTGTCCGGACTTGACCTCAGTGATGCTGGCCAGAGAAATCAAAACCTCTTTCTGGCTTTTCTGTATCTCTTTGTTTTTGCGGTTGTTCTCTGCTATTAGTGTCTCTATGTTTTGTGACAAAGTGTTTACACACTGGCCTACTTCGCCGATTTCATCGTTTGGCAGATCCTGAAGTCTGATGCTGTAGTCACCGCCGATGATGCCTTTGATTGTCGAAGAAATCTTGGTCATGGTCTTGGATACGAAGGTCGATGACAGGAATAGTGCCAGCAGGATAAGTATCAGGCTGATCGCTATTATAGGAAGAGACCAAAGCTCAAAGAATTGCTGGTTGATGTTTTTGCTTGCAGTATAGATGACCAGATAGCCGATGGTTTTGTCATTTGCATCGCTTAACTTTACGCAGGAAACCATATCGGTGTCTGACAGTGTGCTGTATGATTTGTTCGTCTTGAGAGACTTGATGATGTTATCATAGTATGCGCTGTTGCCAAGAAGCCCGCCAAAGCCGCGGTTCGAAGCTATCATGGTATTCGAATTGCTACCATCAGGTACAAACAGGATCGCTGCCGTGTCGGAATCTTTCTGATATATTGAAAAATCGTCGATAAGTTGTTTATTCAGACGATTATATTCGGGACTTGTCATATCGCTGCTGGTCGAAATGGCTTTGACGTCAGATACATTTAAAGTGTTGACCGCAAGTTCGGCTTCATGTTGCTGATCATCCAGATATTCTTTGACGTATGCGTTCTGTTCATTAGAGAACACAAAGTAAGAGCTGATGATGAAAACGATGAATATCAGCAGGAATGATGCCACCAGTTTCCAGATGAAGTGGCGGCCGTATTTGACGACCATCCAGATCAGAGCCAGCATTATGAACAGGATGTCAGCTACCATGAACGGAATGCCGATGAGTTGCATGAATTGGGCGATCCTGGATACCACGATCTGCAGGAACGATACCTTCGCCGTGCTAACCAGTGGTTTTACAGCTGTGCCATTAGTTGTCCATGGAGTGCCATCTGTGATACCGCAAAGCTTGCCATTGCTTGTATTCAGCTCGGTGGTGATCTGCTTTACAGAACTCAGGTCTACTGATTTACTGGCTGTAAGCTCCGGCGTGATGAGCTTGCCGTCTTTGATCTGGTAAACTCCGCCGCTCCAATAATCCATTATATATACTTTGCTGCCGACGTTACGCACATAGAAGGGGCGTATGCCGGTGCATGTTTTTATATCGTAATTTGTCGTACAAAGTACTTTTTGCGCACCACCAATTTTACCGAGGCCGACTTCTCCGCTGGCTTTGATATAGTAATAAGTGCCATCATAGTTTGGCTCAAGATCCGTATAGCCGAAAACGGTAGAACTCTTGACCTTGCCCATCAGTGTGCGCCTGCCGGTGGTAACGTTGACCTTGTAAAGATCCGTATCGAGTTCGTGGAATGCTGCAAAACAAAGATAACCATTCTGGTACCTCAAAGGTGTTGTTCGAACAGAGATATCTTTATCTTTGTTTTCATTGCTGTAATCCAAAGTCGTCAGCTTCTTGACACGCTTGCCATTAGAATCGAACTTCCAGATTTCGTCGCGTATGACATTGGCGCCGCCCTTATCTTCTATGGATATGTATGCATAAATGTTGTCATTGCTTCCTACAGCTATTCCAGTGATTTCATCGTCGCCGCTCATGGTGATCTTGAATTTCAATTCACCATTGGCTCCGATGCAGAAGACGTCCTTATAGCCATCGCCTACTAATGTTGAACCATCGCTCAGAATTCCGATTTCAGCCGGTGCATCACAAACAATACTGTTGCCCGTAAATGTGTAACCGGATTCGCCTTTCAGGAAAAAATAACCACAAAAAACCAGCACCAACAAGATGGCAGCCACAAAAATGACTCTCTTCTGAAAAATTACCTTGGTGATACTGTTAAATTTCTCTCCTAATTCAGTTTCCATTCATCACACCTTCTATAGAATCGATGCTCATAACTTATAAATAATTTTACCATATTGCGGGCCGTTAATCAACGAAATCATTCGTCGATTGTCATTATTAATCGGATGGATTATAATAAAGGCAGTTCATGTCGTAAAAAGATATAATAACGCGGCACGGCGCGAAAATCGACGATGAAAAGAGGAGACATAATGATTCAGGACATAGAACAGAACTTTGACAATCAATACAAATCAGCAGAACCGCAGGACAATGACAGCGTGTTCTACTTTGCCGGTCAGGACCTTCTGATATACAGGGATGATGAAGATAAGCTGGAGCTGCCGACCATAGCGGACTTCAGACACGCGGGATTCCGCGACGATTATCAGTATTTGTTTGAAATAGGCGGAAAAGGGCATTATCTTTACACAGGCAAACCTTTGTGGCCGACGGACAGTCATCATGAGCCGATGGAAGGCGTAAATCGTCTATATAAGTCGGAAAATTTCCGAAATCTTCGCCAGGTGACGTCAAAGGAAATATGCTTTGCGGCTGCAACGGCTTACCACCTTTACGTGTGGTATCGTGACAATCAATTTTGCGGCAGATGCGGAATGCCTTTGATACATTTGGAAAATGAAAGGATGCTAGAGTGCCCGACTTGCGGAAATCAAGTGTTTCCAAAGATTGCGCCAGCCGTTATCGTTGCGGTAACAAGCGGAGATAAAATTTTGTTAACAAAATACGCCGACAGGGTATATAAAAAATACGCACTCATCGCAGGGTTCACGGAAATCGGCGAAACGACCGAGGAAACCGTGCACCGCGAGGTCATGGAGGAGGTTGGCCTTTCGGTCCGCAATGTCAGATATTACAAGAGTCAGCCATGGGGTGCAGACAGCAATCTGCTTATGGGATTCTTTGCCGATTTGGACGGCAGCCCCGACATCGACCTTGATACAGATGAGCTTTCAACGGCAGCCTGGTTTGACCGCGACAACCTTCCGGTTCAGGATGACGGCATCAGCCTGACGCGTGACATGATCGAGGCATACCGTGCTGGCTGGGACCGCGAGCATAATTAAGAACGGACGTGCATACAGTAATTGCAATTGAGTTCGACAATTTTCGTTAATTTCGGACACCCCCAGTAGATTTAAGGAGGATTAATACAATGTACGACATAGTAATAATAGGCGCAGGCCCTGCAGGTCTTTCTGCAGCAATTTACGCGCTTCGCGCCGGCAAATCGGCGCTTGTTCTCGATGAAAAAGGATACGGCGGCCAGATCGTAAACACGCCGGAAGTCGAGAATTATCCTGGAATCAAGCAGGTTTCAGGTATCGAATTCGCAGCAAATCTTTATGAGCAGGCAAAATCGCTGGGTGCTGAGGTGAAGACCGAGCGCGTCACCGGCGTGGCCGATGCGGACTCCTCAGTGAAAATCGTCAATACCGGCTCTGGATTTTATGAGTGCAAAGCCGTTATCATAGCTACCGGCGCAAAAAACCGCGTTCTTGGTTTTGACGGTGAGGTCCGCTTGACCGGTTCCGGCGTTTCATACTGCGCGACATGTGACGGAAACTTTTTCCGCGGTCGCGACGTAGCAGTGATCGGCGGCGGCAATACAGCTCTCGAAGACGCCGAAGTCCTTTCGGGCATTGCGAACAAAGTCTATCTGGTTCATCGCCGCGATGCATTTAGAGGCGATCAGTCGACTGTAAACCGTCTTAGAGCAAAGGAAAATCTGGAGATGGTTCTAGACAGCGTTCCAGTTAAAGTAGTAGGCGACATGATGGTCGCAGGTCTTGAGGTTTCCAATGTCAAGACGGGCGAGTCACGCGTCCTCGATGTTCAGGGAATTTTCGTTGCCGCAGGGCAGGTGCCTGACAACAAAGATTTTGAAAATGTAGCCGAACTTGATCTAGCGGGATACGTAGCCGCATCCGAGGATTGCCTGACGAAGACGCCTGGCGTCTTTACGGCAGGAGATTGCCGCACTAAAAAAGTCCGTCAGTTGACGACTGCCGCGGCCGACGGTGCTGTTGCCGCGCTGGCCGCGTCCGAGTACATCAACCAGCTTGGATAGAACGCAATCAAATACTCAAATCAAAACTTGCAAACCCGCTGCCCTGCGCAGCGGGTTTTCGAATACTAATAGGTTGCAATTCGCTGGATCTGCGACTTGGGATTTTCGCATTCTGACTGTACAACCACCTGTACAACCACCTGTACAACCGCCTGTACAACCGCCTGTCTTGTGGAATCGCTCGAAAACTTTCAATATCCTGAGATATTGCTGATTTTTTTTCAATTCCACATAAATCACCCCGTTAAATGATAGCTGTCTTGTGGAATCGTTCGAAAACTTTCAATATCCTGAGATATTGCTGATTTTTTTTCAATTCCACATAAATCACCCCGTTAAATGATAGCTGTCTTGTGGAATCGTTCGAAAACTTTCAATATCCTGAGATATGGTCGATTATTTTTCAATTCCACAAGCCCCGCCGCATCTGCCGCCACAAGCCACGCCGCATCTGCCGCCACAAGCCGGCCGTCCAACGACTTTGTCAAGTAAAATACCTTGACAACTGACTGCGCATGTGTTAGAGTACTACTTGGTGTCAAGTAAATAGACTTGACTAGTATGGAGGACGGCTGATGGACAGCATTGCTAAGGAAAGCCTGCTATATGATTTTTATGGGAAGCTATTGACGGAGAAGAAGCGACATGTGATGGAGCTTTACCACGAGGAGAATCTATCGCTGTCTGAGATTGCTGAAGAATTTGGGATTTCCAGGGCGGCGGTTCACGACTCGCTGAAGAGTGCGGAGAAGCAGCTGGCGGAATATGAAGAAAAACTGGGACTTGTGGACAAGTTCGCAAGGAACAGTGCGGCTTTTGAGAATATTGTCAGAAGCATAGATGAAATTGAGCAGACTCACGGAAAAGATGCGAGGCTTACGGTCAAGCTGAACGGCATTCGCAAGGTCATCGAGGGTCTCGAAGAATCGGAGTAATTATGGCATTTGAAAGCTTATCTGAAAAATTACAGGGAGCCTTTAAAAACCTTAAGAACAAAGGCGTTTTGACGGAAGCGGACATTGACAGCGCTATGCGCGAGGTCAAACTGGCCCTTTTGGAAGCGGACGTAAACTTCAAGGTAGTTAAGGAGTTTGTGGCTGATGTCAAGGAGAAATGCCTTGGCGAAGAGGTCATGAAGAGTCTGACACCGGCGCAGCAGGTAATCAAAATAGTTGACGAGGAGTTGACGACTTTGATGGGCGGCGAGGGTGCCAAGCTGAGTTATTCACCGACGGGATTTACCACCATCATGATGGCAGGTCTTCAGGGAACTGGTAAAACCACGACCTGCGGAAAGCTGGCAAATTACCTGAAGCAGAGCGGCAAGAAGCCTATGCTTTGTGCATGCGACGTGTACAGACCGGCTGCTATAGATCAGCTGGAAGTTGTAGGTAAGGCAGTGAATACACCGGTCTTTGTTGACCGTGATTCCAAGGACCCCGTTAAGATAGCCAATGCCGCAAAGGCAGAGGCAGAAAAGAAAGGTTATGACGTACTCATCATAGATACGGCTGGTCGTCTGCAGATAGACGAAGAGCTGATGGATGAGCTCGCTAACATAAAGGACAAAGTCAAACCGCACCAGATACTTCTGGTAGTAGATGCTTTGACTGGTCAGGACGCGGTGAACGCGGCCACCGGCTTCAATGACAAGCTGGGTATAGACGGTATCATCATGACAAAGATGGACGGCGATGCACGAGGCGGAGCTGCACTGTCTGCCAAGAAGGTAACCGGACAGCCTATCCTGTTCATGGGTACCGGAGAAAAATATGACGCTTTGGAAGCTTTCCATCCGGACAGGATGGCCAGCAGGATCCTCGGCATGGGCGACATGCTTTCGCTCATCGAGAGTGCGGAGAGAAACTACGACGAGGAAAAGGCTGAGAAGCAGCTTCAGAAGATGAAGAAAAACCAGTTTACTCTGGAAGACTTCCTGGAACAGATCGGCCAGATCAAGGATATGGGCGGTATTGGTAAGGTCCTGGGAATGATGCCGGGAGTGAACAGTGCACAGATGAAGAATCTGGACATAGAAAACAGTGAGAGTGAGTTCAAAGAATTCGAAGTCATCATTTATTCTATGACAAGGGCAGAGAGGCAGGATCCGACGATACTTAACGCCAGCAGACGTAAGAGAATCGCCGCAGGATGCGGAATGCCGGTAAGCAGAATCAACAATCTCATCAGACGCTACGATGAAGCGAAGAAGATGATGAAACAATTTTCTAACCCGAAGGCAATGAAGCGTAACAGAATGTTCCGCGGAATGTTTTAAATAGTATGGAGGTAAAAAGACATGGTAAAGATCAGATTAAAGAGAATGGGCGCACACAAGAAACCTTTCTATAGAGTTGTTGTTGCAGATTCACGCAACGCAAGAGATGGAAGGTTCATCGAAGAGATCGGATTTTTCGATCCAATGGTAGAGCCACCTGTAATCAAAATCGACGATGAGAAAGCTAAAGCATGGCTTGCTCAGGGCGCACAGCCTACAGAAGTCGTAAGAGACCTTTTGAAAAAGTCCGGAATCGTTGAGTAGTGGGAAAGTGGTGAAGCTAGATGACTAAATTAGTTGAAACCATTGCAAAATCCCTTGTTGACAATCCGGATAAGGTACTGGTTACCGAAACGGATGACAGTAACGGCAGCGTTTTGCAGCTCCAGGTCGCAGGTAGTGACATGGGCAAGGTTATCGGCAAGCAGGGTAGAATAGCAAAAGCCCTCAGGACGGTAGTCAAAGCTGCTGCAACAAAGGAAAAGAAAAAGGTGGTAGTTGAAATCGTTTCCGAAGAGGAACTGCAGGAGCAGGCTAATGCCGCTGCAGCCCAGGAAACTGAGGAAAACTAGGAAATCAATTGGCACATGGAAGACCTGAACTTCGAAGGCAGGTTTACGTGTGCCTTTGTTATATACGGAGATACATATGGAAAAGATAATGATCGGCAAGATCGTCAACGTGGTCGGACTCAAGGGAGAGGTCAAAGTCTACAATTACTCAGGCTTTGAGGACAGATATGAAAACCTGGAGAGAATCATAGCAGGCAATGCCGAATTTAAAATAGAAAGTGTGAGACATCAGCAACAGATGATAATACTGAAGCTGGTCGGTGTAGACAATAGAGACGGCGCAGAGGCTTTACGCGGAAAGAACGTCTATATCACCGAGGATGATCTGCTTGAACTGCCTGAGGAGGAATTCTACATAAGAGACCTCATCGGCATGGAAGTCATCGATGCGGAAAGTGGCGAGAGGCTGGGAGTCCTTGCGGATGTCATGACTGACAGACCGCAGGATATTTACGTGGTCAAGCTCAACGATGGCGGACAGTGCCTGATACCGGCGGTGGATGAGTTCATCAAAGGCATCGATGGCGAGGCCAGACAGATAAGGGTCACACTGATTGAAGGAATGATCGAGGGGATGAATTAATATGAAGTTCAACGTACTGACGCTTTTTCCGGAGATGTTTACGGCCGTAACAGGCAGCATACTTGGCAAAGCCGCGGAAAAGGGCATAATAGATTTTGATTTTGTTAATATAAGGGACTTCAGCAATGACAAGCATTCTAAGGCTGATGACTATCCTTTCGGCGGCGGGCCGGGCATGGTCATGATGGCGGACCCGATTTTTGGCGCCATGGAATCTGTAGGTGCTAAGGACAAAAAAGTCATCTACATGTCGCCTCGCGGCAGGATAATAGATCAGGCAAAGCTGGAAGAACTGGCAGGGGAGGATGAGCTTGTCATACTTTGCGGCCATTACGAAGGCGTGGATCAGAGAGTGCTGGATTACTGGGATGTGGAGGAACTATCCATAGGAGATTATATCGTGACGGGCGGAGAACTGCCGGCCATGGTACTGATCGATTCCGTATCAAGGCTGATACCGGGAGTCCTGGCCAGCGAAGATGCGGCGACGGATGAATCCATTTATTCGGGACTTTTAGAGTACCCACAGTATACTCAGCCGAGGAATTACAAGGATATGGATGTGCCTGAAGTTCTGGTCGGAGGCAATCATAAACTGATACATCTTTGGAAATTTGAGGAGGCTTTGAAGCTTACCAGAGAGCGCAGGCCCGACCTCTTTGAAGAATTCGTGAAGAATAGCGGAGAATTGAGCAAAGATGAACAGAAAGTGATGGAAAAAGTCCTTAATCTGTTGTAAAATATTCCTAAGAGGGTTATATGAGTAAGATACGAAAAAAACCAATTATTTTGTTTTTAATAGTGCTGGTTGCATTGTACGTAGTGATATATGTCGTACCTAAGGTGACTGGAGCTTTGCAATCTACATATACAGTTGAGTATGGCGAACTTCAGACTTATGACAAGGATAGCGGATATTTTGTCAGAAACGAACAGGTCTATCTGGCAAGCAATGGCGGCAGCATAAATACTTACATGAAGGAAGGCAAGCTGGTCCGCAAGGGCACCACGGTAATGGCAGTCTCGGGAGATTCTGATGCGGCAAAGAAGGATAAATTCAAGTCGATCAGAGAAAGCCTCAATGGCAAAGGAATCAAGTCTTATGTTACTCAGAGCGAGGGCATCGTTTCCTACACTGCTGACGGCTATGAAACCAAGCTGACGCCGGACACTATGGCAAAGAAGAACTACGATTATTACAAGCAGCTGAAGAACAGCGACATGGTAGATCTGAAACGTGACAAGACATCTAAGGGAGATCCGGTTTTCAAGCTTTGTGACAGATCAACCTGGTACATCGTCTGCTATCTGCCTAAGAGTCATAAGGACAGATATGTAAAGGATGATAAGATAGACGTAGAACTTGATGGTGATACTGATATCGTCGGCAGAGTCTACAGCGTTACAAGTGAAAGCGGAAAGACCAAGCTGATAGTCAGCACCGACTATTACTACAGTAAATTTGCAACAGAGAGAGTCGCCGATGTTAAGGTAATAACATCAGATGCCATGGGACTGATAGTATATAACACAAGTATTGCCAGGAAAAATGGCCATGAAGGAGTTTATGTCAAGCAGACCACAGGCAATTACAAATTCGTCAGGATCAATGTGATCTCCACAGATGGCAAGAAATCAGCCATCAGCAAGTCGTATTTCTACGATGCCAAGGGAAACCAGATCACGACAGTGAAGAACTATGACGAAGTACTTAAAAAAGCCAAATAATCATGATATTTAACTTTACATAACAATAACAAAAGAAAAGACGGTGATAGTATGTCAATTAAATCAAACATTGAATATGTAAATGAATTAAAGGGAATAGCTGCCGAGAAGTCAGGCAGAAAGCCTGAGGATGTTTTGCTGGTAGCAGTTACCAAGCTTCATACCCCGGCAGAAATCAACGAGGCCATCGATGCCGGCGTAACTGATATCGGAGAAAACAAGGTCCAGGAAATCATGGACAAATACGATGCCGTAAAGCCTGTAAGGTGGCATCTTATTGGACATCTGCAGACTAATAAGGTAAAATATATTATCGATAAAGTCTGCATGATACATTCAGTCGACAGCCTGCATCTGGCGCAGGAGATAGACAAGAGAGCTGCACAGCATGACAAGGTCATGGACATTCTGATCCAGGTCAACTCAGCTATGGACGAGCGTAAGTTCGGCATAACCACAGAGGAGACGGACACTTTGATCAGAGAGATATCTGAGCAGTGCCCTAACGTAAGAATCAAGGGGCTCATGTGTATCGCGCCTTTTGAGGATAACCCTGATGACGCCCGCCAGTACTTTGCAGAGGTCAAGAAAATTTTTGACAAATATGCTGCAGAGAAGAACGACAAATACGATTTCCAGTATCTGTCCATGGGCATGACCAATGATTATCAAGTAGCCGTAGAGGAAGGCTCCAATCTGATTAGGGTCGGCACCGCAATCTTCGGGTACAGAGATTATAGAAAAGAAGAAAAGTAATTATAACTAATAATTATTAGGAGGAACAAATATGAGCATTGGAGATTCAATGAAGAAGTTAATCGGTATCGAGGAACTTGAGGATGATGAAGATATCACTGAAGAAGAAGTCAACGCAGCTAAGGAAAAGATAGCTAAGCAGGCTCCTAAGCGCAGTCCTTTGAACGAGACTGCTACACCTTCACCGCGTGCTGCAGCATCAAAAGCTGGCGAGAGACGCTTCTCAGTTGCGAATACAAGCGCTTTCAAGCTGGTTCTGATCGAGCCTAAGACATTTGAAGAGTGCCCTAAGCTTGTTGACAGTCTGAAGGGAAGAAGACCTGTAATCATCAATCTTGAGAAACTTGAGACAGAAGTTGCTAGAAAGATCTTCGATTTCCTGAGTGGTGCTACTTATGCTCTTAACGGAAACGTACAGAAGGTTGCAAACAACATCTTTATCTTTGCACCTGAAAACGTAGATATCGCTGGTGGACAGCCGGATGAAAAACCGGGATTTGACTTCACGAGAGACGAAGGTGGTTCAAATTCATCTTCCAGCCCATGGAGGTAATAATTTTTGACAATCGCAATAATACTGATTAGAGCTATTAGATGGTTCGCACAGATACTGATTATTATATTGATGGCGCGTGCAATTCTAAGTTGGTTTGCGCGGGATCCGTATTCCCAGGTCGGGAAATGGTACATGATGACTGTTAAAATAACGGAGCCTTTCGTATCACCTTGCAGAAAACTACTCAGCAGGTTCAACACAGGAATGTTTGATTTTTCTGTGCTACTTGCATTCTTCATGATCGAGATAGTGGCAGCGGTACTTTCAAGGGTCGTCTATTACATCGCATATTTTCTTCAGTAGTGAACATATTTTAGCCGGATTGTGATCTCGCAGAAAGGAAATGCTATGATTACGCCAAATGAAATAGAAAGCAAGGAATTTGGTTCTCAGGTGAGAGGATACAACCGTGAAGAGGTTGATGTATTTCTTGATGAGATAATGATGGACTATCAGGGCCTCATCGATGAGAACAAAAAGCTGAGAAGGGATGTAGAAGCCCTTAACAAAGAAATCAGCGACTATAAGAAGTCAGAGACATCTGTAATGTCGACTTTGGAGCAGGCAAAGAGTCTTATGAGTGATATATCAGCAAGTGCAGAAAAGCGTGCTGAAGGGATAATCAAGAACGCTCAAATAGATGCTGCATCTATAACCCGTGATGCCAGAGAATCCATTTCCAGGCTGACCGAGGAAAGCGAGCAGCTGAAGAACAGAGTTGCTTCCTTCAAGGAAAGATACAGAAAGATCCTGACTGATGAGCTTAGCAAGGTGGACAACTCCGCCGACGATCTGTTCAAGGATCTGGAGGAGGACTTTTATCCTGCATCCATGACAAGAGTCGAGGCGAAGGTAGAGGAGGAGCCGGTGGTAGACCTTTCAAGGAATACCAGTGAGCTTGATCTGGGCGCCAAGACAGAAATCGAAGAAGAAGACGCTTCCCTGACGGCGAAAGTGATCGAGGAAATGAACGGCTCACACTTTGATGACATGTCCAAGACCATGGTCATAGACAGCAAAGACACCATTCTAAGCAGGAAGACGAGAATAATTAAATAGAACTATTATGGAGGCGGGGCACTGGTTGCCCCGTGATTTATGTATGAGATATTATATTTCGGCCGCGATTCTGATAATCGCAGACCAGTTGATAAAGTTCTGGACCAGGACGACGCTTCTGCCGGGGGATTCTATCAATGTGATAGGCAATTTTTTTAAGTTGACGTACGTGATAAACAAAGGGGCAGCCCTTAACTTTTTGTCAGGGCAGCGAATGATCCTGATAATCGTGCCGGTAGCGATAATAGTTATCGCGGGGGTGTATCTGATAATGCACAGAGGTGCTCACTGGACACTAAAAACGGCATTAATGCTGGTAATGGCAGGCGGCTTTGGAAATCTTATAGACAGAGTGCTGATGGGGCAGGTCACGGATATGTTTTCCTTCAGCATCTTTCCACCGGTGTTCAACCTGGCGGATGCTGCAGTGACTATCGGCTGTGCGCTGCTTATCATATATGTCTTGTTCGGAGACAAGTTTAAGAAGCATAAGAGAAAAGGAAGGTAAAGACCTATCGAAAAGTATAGATTTGAAATCGACAAAGATAACGCTGGGAAACGGCTGGATATAGTTTTGACTGAGCTTATTGAAGACGTTTCCAGGTCACATATACAGAACCTGTTCGATCTCGGAGGAATCAGAGTCAACGGCGAGCAATGCCAGGTCAAGAAATATAAGGCTTCCGAAGGAGATGTAATTGAGGTTTCGGTTCCGGATCCAGTCAAGCTTGCCATTGAGGCAGAAGACATACCTCTGGATGTGGTTTATGAGGATGAGGATATTCTGATCGTAAACAAACCGCGAGGCATGGTAGTTCATCCGGCCGTAGGAAATCTCAATGGCACGCTGGTAAATGCTATCATGTATCACTGCGGAGATCGCCTTTCATCCATCAATGGAGTCGTAAGACCAGGCATTGTGCACAGGATAGACAAAGATACCAGCGGCCTTTTGATGGTCGCAAAGAATGACAAAGCCCACGTCTCACTTTCCAAACAGCTTTACAAGCATACCATAACGCGTAAGTATATAGCGCTGGTGCAGGATAATATAAAGCAGGATGAAGGAGTCGTTGATATGCCGATAGGCCGCGATCCAAAGAACAGACTGAAGAAAGCTGTAAACGGAGCAAATCCCAAGAATGCAGTGACTCATTACAGAGTCATTGAACGCTTTGGTGAGTATACTTTGATCGAGTGTCAGCTGGAGACAGGAAGGACTCACCAGATAAGGGTGCACATGGCATACATCAAGCATCCGCTGGTAGGCGATCCACTGTACGGCTCAAAGAAGCAGATTTTCAACGTTGATGGGCAGCTGCTTCATGCAGGGACCATAGGCTTTATTCACCCGAGCACCGGTGACTATATGGAATTCACGGTGGACATACCTGAAGAATTTCAACAGGTGCTTGAGCAGCTAAGAAAGGAATAATAATGAAGAAAACGATGAAACCGGGTACCATGCTGAATCCGCTTCCGGCGGTGCTGGTCTCCTGCAGCAATAAGGGAGAAGATAACCTGATCACAATCGCGTGGACGGGCATAATAAATTCGGAGCCGCCGATGACATACATATCGGTTCGCAAGTCCAGGTATTCACATGACATGATAAAAGAGTCTGGCGAGTTCGTCATTAATCTGGTGACAGAGGCTATGGCTAAGAATACGGACTATTGCGGTGTTAAGTCAGGCCGTGACGTGAACAAATTCAAGGTAACGGGATTCACCAGGGAAATGGCTAAAATAGTAGATGTTCCACTGGTTGCTGAATCACCACTGAATCTGGAATGTGTCGTTAAAGATGTAATAGAGTATCCGTCTCACGATATGTTCGTGGCGGAGATCGTCAGCGTTCATGCTGATGAACAGCTGTTTGACAGCCGCGGCAAATTCCATATGGAAAAAGCAGGGCTGGTGACATTCGTACATGGCGAATACTTCGGCATAAAAAAGCAGGCTATCGGCAGGTTTGGATATTCGATAATGAAGGCGAAGACCAGACACAGGATAAACCGTGAAGCCAGGGGCGGAGTACATAGTAAAAAGCGGAACTCCGGTAAGAAGTCCCGCTGACAATTATTCTGCTGCAAGTGGTATGGCATCGTGACGACAATGTAAAAGGTTTTGTGATTTATATTGAGTTGGATGTCAGGTTAACAGTAGTGATAGTTGTTTGAAATAGAAATTGAAATATGAATTAGGTTAAAGGTTCGCATTTAAATCGTCCAGACCATCTGGCAGGATGGATTTAATGTAAGCAACACAGTCTTCACATACATATCCACCTTTAAAAACAGTATTGTGAAAGATATTACCGCAAATTGAGCAATTCTTGTCCATAGCTTTCCTCCTATCTTATTAAATACGCAGCAGCTCTTGTCTGTAGCATAAATGTAAACGGAGAGTTTGGGGAAAGCAAGCGATAATTTCTGAAATGTAGAAATTTCGACTTTTAATGTAATATTTCAGGGCTTTATTGTATAGGAGGTCCAAATGGAACAAGATAATGATCTAAAAATGAAAGCTGCTACACGAGATATGCTGAAGAAAATTCTTCCAAGTCATCCGGAGGATCTGCTTACAGGCTTTGAGGAATTCGATATACTCATGATGAGATACGACTCGGCAATAAGAGAAGTGCGCACCAAGCTGGAAATACTCAATGATGAGCTTTCTGTTACCAGCGATGCAAGTCCAATTTCGTCCATAAGCTCAAGGCGCAAAAAACCTTTGAGCATATATGAAAAGCTTATCAAGCAGGAGAACGAAATCACGCTTGAGTCGGTAGAGCAAAACCTTAATGATGTAGCTGGCATTCGTGTCATCTGCAAGTTCGTAGACGACATCTACAAAGTTGCAAGGATGCTGGCACAGCAGGACGACATCACTTTGATAGAGGTGAAGGACTACATCAAAAATCCTAAGCCTAACGGCTACCGCAGCTATCATATGATCGTCGAGGTACCTGTATTCTTTGCTACTGAAAAGCGCCCGATGCGCGTGGAAGTACAGATAAGAACTGTGGCCATGGACTTCTGGGCAAGTCTGGAACACCAGATGAGATATAAAAAAGATCTGCCTCAGCAAAAGGCAGATGAAATAGCGTTGGATCTAAAGTCCTGCGCAGATACTATAGCTGATACGGATATGCGCATGATGGCTATCCGCGAGAAGATCGGCGCTCCTGTGACTCACGTCAACAAAGAGGAGTTCCAAAGGAAGCTGAACAGCGCTATAGCAGACGACTAGTCCTGCTTATCGACGCCCTTCGGTTCTGCAGGATTGACCCATACAGTTTTATTATTGGTAAATATGACCATGCCGGGCTTTGCTCCGGCTGGTTTTTTTACGTGCTTGACCAGGACGTAATCCACTGGTACGTTCTCAGAATCGCGGGCCTTGCTGTGGAATGCCGCCACTGCTGCCGTTTCATAGATAGCCGTCTCTGTGATCTGGCGGCCTGCTGTCAGCAGAATCACATGGGAGCCTGGAATGTCCTTGGTGTGGAACCAGTAGTCGCTCTTGGACGCCGTCTTCAGCGTCAGCACGTCGTTTTCTTTGTTATTTCTGCCTACCAGAAGTTTGAAACCATCGCTGGTCTCGTACTCGTGAGGGTTGGCCTTGAATTTCTTTTGCTTGGCGCGGCCAGCCTGCCTGCGCCTTCTGACGTAGCCGGTCTCCTCCAGCTCGCTGCGAATTTCTTCTATCTCGGCAATGCTGTCGGTATTGTTGAGGAATGTCAGCACTGACTCAAGATAGTCGATACTTTCCTGGTTTTCCTCAAGCTGTATTCTCTTCTCCTTGATGGCCGTCTTCGACTTGCCGTAGCGCTTGTAATAGCTCTGGGCATTTTTATTAGGCGAAAATCTCGGGTCGAGAGGTATGGTCACCTCGCTGCCGTCGTAATAGTTGGTCACCTTGACTTCACTCATACCAGGCTTCAGCAGGTGCATGTTGGCCGTCAAAAGCTCACCGTAAAGTCTCAGGTCCTCAGAGTTCTCTGCATTGAGAAGATCTTCGCTTAATCGCTGCTTTTTCAAAAGCACCTTATCCAATGACGCCTGTACAGACTTGACCAGGTCGTGTGACTTCTGTCTGGCCCTGTTGGACTGGGTCTTGTTTTCAAAGTAGTACGTCAAAGCGTGGCTCAAAGAATCGAAAGTTTTGCATGTGCAGGCCTCTTCGAATTCCGTGAGAGCCATGACGTGAAATTCCCTAGGCACTCCTTTGTCGTCCTCGTAAACTCTTGGTACAAAGGTACCGCTGTCGATTTCTGCGATAACATCGTCGAGGAATTCTCTGCGGTTTTCCTTTTCAACGAGCTCTGTTGCAACGGATGGCGAAATTCCGCCGATTTTCGACAATATCGCCTTGCCGGTTTCACCAGCATTGTCCAGCTCCATGGCGCTGGCAGTTTTGTAAGCGACCTTGTCTTGGGCAGGAGGATACTCGTATATCTTGCCCGGCAGCAGCTGTCTGGCCCTGTTCACATCTATGGAAATCCTCTTAATGCTGTCAATTACCTTGCCGGTGGTCATATCCAAAAGGATTATGTTGCTGTGCTTTCCCATGATTTCAAAAATCAGTTTCTTTGACACCGTGAATCCCAGCTCATTCAAAGTCTCCAGCGATATCTCGATGATACGCTCGCTTTCCCTTTGTTCCACACTGATGATACGCCCGCCCTGAAGATGCTTCCTTAAAAGCATACAAAAAGCCAGCGGTGTCGACGGATTCAGCGGATTGCTCTCAATGAGCCTGACGCATGCCGCCGCACTGTCCACAGTGGCGTAAAGCCGCTTGTTTCCGTCCCTCGTATGTATATTAAGAACAAGTTCATCCGCCTCCGGCTGATAGATCTTGTCGATTTTACCCAGTATTATGTTGTCCTGCAGTTCCTTGGTCATGGCCGCAGTAATGATTCCGTCAAATGCCATAGTTTTCTCCTTATTTCCATACTAGTATACATTATTTGGCCCGCGTTGACTACAAAAAGTCGGATTTGCTGAAACTTATTGTTTTTGGAACGCAAGGACTGTTACACACCTCGATTAGCCCCAATTCCTGATTTGTCAATGACATGACAATGTGGTAAAATAATATGGTCAATAAGTAAGCAAATAATTTATATAGATAGGAGACTGACATGATCAAAAGCATGACCGGCTTCGGCCGCGGAGAATTCAACGACGGCAAACGCAACATCACCGTCGAAATTAAATCAGTAAACCACCGTTACAGCGACATTACGGTGAAAATGCCGAGAAGATATTCCTTTGTTGAGGACAAGGTAAAGAACACGATCAAAGAGAACATCAAGCGCGGTAAAATCGACGTGTCGATAATGGTCGAAAATATTACGGAAAGCGACGTTAATATTTCGCTTAACAAAATGGTGGCGCAGCAGTATATCACCAACCTGACGGAACTGCAGAAGGAGTTCGGCGTCAGAGGTGAAATTTCTCTGGGACTTCTCGCGGGAATGCCGGAGGTAATGAAGCAGGTGCCGGACGTAGATGACGAGGAAGAGATGACAAAGTGCATCCTGGCTCCAGTCCGCGACGCGGCAAAGAAGCTGGAGGAGATGCGCGCCGTTGAAGGTGAAAAGCTTTCAAAGGATCTTTTGATGCGTGCAGATCTGATCAAGGATCTGGTAGCACAGATAGAAGAAAAGGCTGAGGATGTTCCAAAGGAATACGCACAGAAACTGAAGGACCGCATTAAGGATCTACTGGACGGAAGCGTGGAAATACCTGAGGACAGGATCATGGTCGAGGCTGCCATCTTTGCTGACAAGTGCAACATCACAGAGGAACTGACCAGACTGAAGAGTCATATGGACCAGATGAAGGAAATCATTGGAAGCAGCACGGGAGCAGACGGCAAGAAGCTGGACTTCCTGGTGCAGGAGATGAACCGTGAGGCAAACACTATCGGATCCAAGGCCAACGACATTGAAATCACTAACCTGATGCTTCAGATAAAAGCTGAGGTAGAAAAGATCAGAGAACAGGTACAGAATATAGAATAATTCCTTGAAAACAGCGCCTGGAGGTGTTATAATATACACTCGACAAAAGCGTTAACAAAGGAGAAATAATGGATTCTTACGACCAGCATTCAGGAAAATTATTCATAATATCAGGGCCGTCAGGAGCGGGCAAAGGTACCATTTGTAATGGATTGATCGCGAGCAGCGATCCGGAAAAGCTTTGCCTGTCGATTTCTATGACTACCAGGCAGCCGAGACAGGGCGAAGAAAACGGAGTTAGCTATTACTTCACCACCAAGGAAGGCTTTGAGAAAGCCATCGCTGAGGATGGATTCCTGGAGCATGCTGAGGTTTATGGCAACTACTACGGAACGCCGAAGGCCAAGGTTTTGGAAAAGCTCAGCAAAGGCATAGACGTGGTTCTGGAGATCGATATCCAGGGAGCGCTGAAGGTCAAAGAATCGTACCCGAACGGGATATTCATTTTCATTTTGCCACCGTCAATGGCGGAGCTGCGCAAAAGGATCACGGGACGCGGAACGGACAGCAAAGAGGCTATAGACCTCAGACTTTCACAGACGCTGAAGGAAATATCCTATATAGATAAATACGATTACGTAGTCGTAAACGGAAATCTGGACGAGGCTATAGCTCGTGTCAAGGCCATAGTGACCGCAGAACATTCCAGAGTTTCTAAGAATATTTACAAGCTGATTGAAAAATATAAGGAGGAGATATAATGTTATATCCATCGATTAATGAAGTTAGAAAAAAAGCTGATGCAAGATACACTCTCGTAATTCTGGCAGCAAAGAGAGCCCGCGACCTTATCGACGGGAAACCTGCGCTGACTGATACGGCAGTAGATCAGCCTGTATCAATAGCAGCTCATGAGATAGCTGAAGACCTTATCACATATAGCCGTGATGAAACAGCAGCTGCACCTGAGTTAAACGAGGGAATGGGCGATAGTACTGTCGAAGAGTAATCGATTATCAATAGGCAACCATGAAGCAGTCTTCAACGGACGAAAATCCGTCGGAGACGGCTTTTTTGTTGACTTTGGGAGGGGGATTACACCTGGGGACGAAAATTGTCGAGGAGTGTCGAAATTTTGTAGAAATGAATATTTCTAGGTTTAAATTGACGAGCATTATGTATTTACTTTGCCGAGCATCAAGGCGTAGAATTGTCTTACTAGCCGTCACGTTGGCGTGAGTTTGACTTATCGAAAGTGTGTATCAACAAAATTGATTTTGAAAGTTAAAACGGAGGGAAGACAGATGAAAAAAGAGTACATTCCAATCATCACCAGAGGAGCAGCGCAAAGATCAAGGTCAGCGATGTGGTTTTGATCGAAAAGGAAAACAGAAAATTGGAGTTTATAACCAACGACGATGCTGAATATTGCCTGTAAGGCAAGAAGGACGAGATAGCATATTTACTGGACGAGCGGTTCTATCCCTGCATGTCCACATGCATCATCAATTTGGACAAGGTTGAATCAATGGAAAAGAGTACCGTAAAGTTCGAAAGCGGCAGAAATATGATCGTCGGAAGAGACAATTTTATCAAAACCAGGCAGGTTTATAACGCATATTTGAGAAAACTGTTCATACCGACCTAAAAATCGCAGAAAATGCTTGCAATTAGGCTGTAAATCACATATAATATTCGTTGGTTCGACTTCGGACCGAAATAATTATTTAACACACCCGGTTATCCGCACAGTGGTGCCGTTTGTGAGACAAACGGTTATATGTTGGAGAAGGCCGAGTGGATGGTAAAAACCAGGAGGAAAATTAAAATGGCAGTAATTTCAATGAAACAATTACTTGAGGCCGGTGTTCATTTCGGACATCAGACCAGAAGATGGAACCCTAAGATGGCTCCATACATCTTTACTGAGAGAAACGGAATCTATATCATAGACCTGCAGAAGACAGTAAAGAAAATCGATGAAGCTTACGACTTTATGAGAAAAGTTGGCGAAACAGGAAAACCGATCCTTTTTGTAGGAACTAAGAAGCAGGCTCAGAATGCTATCATTGATGAAGCAAAGAGATGCGGACAGTATTATGTAAGCGAGAGATGGCTTGGTGGCATGCTGACAAACTACAAAACTATCAGCGGCAGAATCAAGAGACTCAACGACATCGAGAAGATGGAAGAGGATGGCACGTTTGATAAGCTGTCCAAGAAAGAAGTAATCAAACTTAGAGCAGAACATGAGAAGCTTGAGAAATACTTAGGCGGAATCAGAGATATGAAGGGAATGCCTGGAGCTCTGTTCATCGTTGACCCTAAGAAAGAGAGAATAGCAGTTAAGGAAGCTAGAATCCTGAACATCCCAATCATTGGTATCGTTGATACTAACTGCGATCCTGACGATGTAGATTACATCATCCCTGCAAATGACGACGCTATCAGAGCCGTAAAGCTTATTGCAAGCAAAATGGCTGACGCAGTCATCGAAGGAAACCAGGGCGAGAGCTTTGATGAAGGTCCTGCAGAAGGCGAAGAGGCTGAAGCACCTGTAGCAGAAGAAGCTGCAACAGAAGCACCAGCTGAGGAAACTGTAGAAGCATAGTTAGTATAGTATCGAAACCAACGGAGGAAATAGAAATGGCAGTAACTGCACAATTAGTAAAAGAATTAAGAGAAAAGACCGGCGCTGGCATGATGGATTGCAAAAATGCACTGGTTGAGACAGATGGCGACATCGATAAGGCAATTGACGTACTTCGTGAGAAGGGACTTTCCAAGGCTGCAAAGAAGGCAGACAGAATCGCTGCTGAAGGTCTTGTAAGAGTTGCATTCTCAGAGGACCACAAAGTTGCAGCAGTAATCGAGGTTAACTCGGAGACAGACTTTGTTGCAAAGAATCCTGAATTCGTAGAATTCGTAGAAAAGCTTGCAGATATGGCAGTAGCTACTACAGATCCGTCAATGGATGCTTTTATGAAGCAGTCATACGGCGCTGAAGGAACTGTTGAAGAAGCTCTTACAGCAAAGATTAGCAAGATCGGAGAGAAATTGAGCATTAGAAGATTCCAGCGTTACGCAACTCCAGGAACAGTTTACACCGGATACATTCATGGTGGCGGAACTATCGGAGTTATCGTAGGAATCAAGACTGACGGAACAGCTTCCGAAATCGAAACAGTAGGTAAAGACGTAGCTATGCAGGTTGCGTCCATGAGCCCTAAATTCGTAAACGACAAAGAAGTTGACCAGAACTGGCTTGAGGAAGAAAAAGAAATTGCTAAACAGACTCTGCTCAACGAGGGCAAGCCTGAACAGATGATCGAGAAAATCATCCCTGGCAAGATGAAGGCTGTACTGAAAGAGGTATGTCTTCTGGACCAGAAGTTCGTTAAGAACAGCGACCAGACAGTAGCTCAGTATGTTGAGGAGTCAGCAAAGGCACTCGGCAAAGACATGGCAGTAACTGAAATGGTACGTTACGAAGTAGGCGAAGGAATCGAAAAGAGAGAAGAGAACTTTGCAGACGAAGTAGCAAAACAAATGCAGTAGTTCATAGTCTTATGACTGACGAATACGGGTCCTGAATCCAAGTTGATTCAGGGCCTTTTTATGTGGAATAACGGAAGAACACCGACCGGAATTTACTGGTCGAAAATGTTATATCACAAAATACCAGTTCTTCATTGCAAACCAATCTTGTAGATGATAGTATTTGTATTAGGAGTTGTAAAAAAAGGGGGAGACTAGAATGAACGAAAAATTCAACTTGGAAGATTATTTGGCAAATGGAGTAGAGAAAATAATGAAGGGCGCGCTAAAGACAACATTAAATGACCCGGGAAAGGGTCTCTTTGTAGCAGGATTTGCCATGGCCAGCAAGAAAGCGGCGATTCGCAGAGATAAGGAATTCAATGGAGGCAAGGGAATTCATGTACCTCCGTTTTTAATTGCAAGTATTACAAGCGAATGCAATCTACATTGCATGGGATGCTATTCCAGAGCAAACAATGCATGTGTAGATGCGGATGACGTAGGTCAGTTGAAAGCGGACGAATGGCAGCGTATATTTCTGGATGCGAGGGATTTGGGAGTAAGCTTTATTTTACTCGCTGGTGGAGAGCCGACGTTACGCAGGGATGTCATTGAGGTAGCAGAAGAAATACCGGAGATCGTTTTTCCTATTTTTACTAATGGGACACTGCTGGATGAAAGATATTACGAGATGTTTAAAGCTCACCGTAATCTGATGCCGGTACTCAGCATCGAAGGTATGGAACAAAATACAGATGAGCGTCGCGGTGATGGAATATTTATGCAGCTGATCAAAGATATGGCGGCACTAAGGGATCATGGCTTATTTTTTGGCGCATCGGTAACGGTAACAACAAAGAATATCGAGGATGTCACATCAAATGAATTCATAAATGAATTGTCGAAAAGAGGCTGCATGGCTGTCATCTTTGTTGAATATGTTCCAGTAAGCGAAGAGAACATTGATTTGGCGCCGGGGGATGAGGAACGTAAATATATGAATGAGCGATTGGAAAGTCTTAGGGCTGACCATGCAGATAACATGATAATAATTTCATTTCCAGGGGACGAGAAAAGTTCTGGCGGATGTTTAGCTGCCGGACGGGGATTCTTCCACATCAATTCACACGGCGATGCTGAACCATGTCCGTTTTCGCCATACTCGGATATCAATGTGAAGGATACGTCACTGCGGGAGGCACTGCAGTCCAATTTGTTTAAGGGATTGGACGATAACGGGCTCTTGAAAGAGGACCACCCAGGAGGATGCGTTTTACATGAAAGAAGAAAAGCAGTAGAAAACCTGCTGAAGTCGGAGGAAGAATAATGAGCTTTGAAATGGTTTCACTGGTACGTCCTGAAAATGGGAGCGATGTTAAGAAATTTGGATATGAAAATGCCAGGAAGGTAAGGAACTTTCATAAGAGCTTTCCAGAATATGAGGAAACGCCATTGGCACATTTGCAAGGGCTAGCCGTGGAACTTGGCCTGGGAGATATATTTGTCAAGGATGAAAGCTACAGGTTTGGCCTGAATGCCTTCAAAGTGCTGGGTGGAAGCTATGCCATAGGAAATTATATAGCAAAGCGTCTGGGAGTTGATATTTCCGAGTTAACATATGATATTATCACGTCTCCAGAGACAAAGAAAAAGCTGGGAGAAATAACATTTATCACAGCTACGGACGGTAATCATGGCAGAGGAATAGCATGGACCGCAAACCGTTTGGACCAGAAGTGCGTGGTATATATGCCGAAAGGCAGTGCGAAAGAGCGTCTGGAAAATATCAGAGCGCTGGGTGCGGATGCTACTATTACGGATCTGAAATATGATGATGCTGTAAGAAAAGCCAAAAAGGATGGAGACAGGAACGGATGGGTTTTCGTTCAGGATACCGCATGGGATGGATACACTGAGATCCCAACCTGGATAATGCAGGGCTATACGACACTGGCATTGGAAGCCTATGAACAGCTGAATGAAATAAGACCGACACATATTTTCCTGCAGGCCGGAGTTGGAGCTATGAGCGGAGCAGTGTCAGGATTCTTTGCGGACGTATATGGAGATAAAGCGGACGCGCCAACCGTTACCATAGTGGAGCCGGAGGAAGCTGACTGCATCTATCGCACAGCTAAGGCTAATGACGGAAAGCTGTACTTTGTAGAAGGTGACATGCATACAATAATGGCTGGACTTGCCTGTGGAGAGCCGTGCACCATCGGCTGGAAGGTACTCCATGATCATGCTGATAACTTTGCGAGGGTGCCGGACTGTACGGCTGCTGAAGGCATGAGAGTCCTGGGAAATCCTGCAGGCGGAGACGCAAAGGTTGTGTCAGGAGAGAGCGGTGCGGCACCTTTGGGCTTTGTTGTAGACGTAATGAGAAGGACTGAACTGGCAGAGCTTAAGAAAAAGCTGAACTTGAATGAGAACAGCAAAGTGTTATGCATTTCAACTGAAGGCGATACTGATAGAGAGAATTATCTCAGAATAGTATGGGATGGAGCTTTTGCAAAGTAATAAATGTAATAAAAAGTATGAGATCTGAATATCAGACCTCATATTTTTCTTGCATATAAATAATTTATAAAGTATAATGTAAAATGAATTTGGTTCAGAAATGAAAGGCGTTGGAATTAGGAGTGTTTGTATGAGACCGAAGATCAAAGGGGCTAGGGAAGCTCTTCTCAACGAGGGAAGGAAAATTCTCATAAATAAAGGCTACAAACAACTGAAGATACAGGATGTTACCAGGTCAGCCGGAGTATCGGCGGGCACATTTTATAGTTATTTTGATGATAAGCGATCTTTTGCCATGACAATTATAGAAGAAGGCTGGGAAGCTGTTGTTGCAAAGACGGATGAAATTGTAGCAAGTAAAGATTCGCTTTACGATAAGCTTAAGGCTATATATATGAACATTGAAGAATTTGAGAGTAGTTATCACAGTTCGCTATTGCAGACCAGTCATGATTGCGAACCGGATTATTTCTCCGAGTTTTATGAAGGTGATACTGATAAGCTTAGGGTAAAGGTAGACGACATACTGTCTGAAGCCATAGAAAAGGGAGAGGTAAAAGCAAGCATAGTCAAGAAGCAGGGAATCACATCTACCATAGTATTTAATATGATCAATAACGTGCGTGCCAAAGTATTAAACTTCGACGATTTCTATGCTGTGCTGATGATGGTCATAGGAATCGATTCAGATGATCCTTCCTATAGCCGCGACGAACACTGGATGCAGCGCATACTCGATACTACTCAGACTAAGATATTCTGGAAAGACGATAAGCGACGTTTCATAGGCGTGAATAAAGCTTTCCTGGATTATTATAACTTCAAGTCGGAAGAAGAGCTCATTGGAAAGACAGATGAGGAAATTGGATGGCACAGTGATCCGGATCCATTTAAAAATGATGAAATACAAGTGCTTAGTGGTGCCTGCACTCACCGCGTTCATGGAAAGTGCATAGCCAGAGGCGAAGAACGCGACATATTGGCAAGCAAGAGCCCTATGTACGAAAATGGTAAAATCATCGGACTGGTTGGAAGCTTCGATGATGTTACAGTAGAGTATAAACAACGTAATGAAATCGGCAGACTGAATAGAGTGCTGGATGCTATACCAGGTGGAATTGCAGTTTATAAGAGACGTTTTGATGAGTTTTACTCAATAAGTCTCAATGATCATCTGGTGAGCATGCTGGGTGGAAAGCGAGAGGATTATATCGGAAAGAGCATCGCCGAATTATCATCAGTGCTTCATCCAGATGATAGAGAGAGAATGTTTGAAGACAGCGCTCGGATCCATAAGAGCGGTCACAGTACATCAGGAGTGTATAGATTTTTTAATAGGGATAAGGGAGAGTACAAATGGCTGCAGATAGATGGAAACTTTGTACGGCTTCCTAACGATGAAGAATTTGCGTATTATAATTATATAGATGTCGACGAACTCGAACGAGCAAAGTCAGCAGAAGAGGTGGCAAAAAGGCTTTATGGGTATGCAGTAAATGCAGCCAATCTGTTTTTGTGGGCTTATGATGTTAAGAACAGGGTAATTACCTTTGACGATAACGAGTATACGACCAAAAGCAGAAATAGGCTTGGGCTTCTAGAGGTGATCGAGAACGCACCGGATTATTTATTGAAATACGTATTACCAGAGGATAGAGACACTTTCATAAAGATGTTTTTTGACATCGATGAGGGAAATAGATCTTCAATGTGTGAGATAAGATTCAGACCGCTTCCAGAGCGAAGAATGGTTTATCTGCGTCTGTCACTGACAGCTGAGACTGATAAAGATGGTAATGCAGTTATTGGATACGGCATGACACAGGACATTACCAGGGAAAAGCTGTCGGCCGAGGAATATGCGAGAGAAGAATCATTTATAAGAGTTGACAATGAAGCTGGGTATGTGGCAAAGGGACACTACAATCTGACTCAAAACAAAGTGGTAGAATACTGGAGATTTTGGGATACTGCCATGGATATTTCCACTGATTATAAATATGACGATGTCCTTGCTGCATTGATGGCGTATGTTGCTTTTGATGATGACAAAGCAAGAATCAGTGAGATGTTTGACAGGGAAAATCTGCTATATAGATATGAGACAGGACAGGATTCTGTTTCCTGGGAATACCGCAGATCAGAAGGTATATATGCTGCAACCTGGGTCAATATGGAACTGAGGATGTTCGAGAACCCTATGACTGGCGATATAGAATGCTTCATTTATATGTACGACGTTACCGAAAAATATCTGAGACATCAAACTGCTGCCAATCTGAGGGAAATGGGATATAAATTCATCGGATTGATAGACACGGTCGACAAGAGTGCGACTTACTTCAGTTTCAGTGAAGACTATGATGGTATGAACGTGTATTTGAATTCTAAGGACTACGATAAGGATATTGCCGAATCGATAAAAGACTTCATGGAGAAAAGTGAAGTAAGCAGTGTACTTGCTGCTGTAGACATAGATGAGATAGTTGATCAGCTTGAGAACAAGAACTCGTATGCTTTCCTTTGTGATGCACATTCCAGTGATGGAGAGAGGATGCGAATATCATCAAATTACAGATATCTGGATGAAAAAAAGCGAATAGTATATAATGCCATTCAGGATGTTACGAAACAGTATCTGGCTGAGCAGAAGCAAATGGAGCAATTAAATGTAGCAATGAAGGAAGCAGATAAAGCCAATGAAATGAAGTCGCAGTTCCTTTCAAGTGTGAGCCATGATATGAGAACACCGCTCAATGCTGTCCTGGGATATGACAGGCTGGCACTGGCTACAGATGATATACATGCCAAGAATCAGTACCTGAAGAAGATAGCATCAGCAGGGGACACTTTGCTGTCACTTATAAATGACACACTGGATCTTCAAAAGATTGAAAGCGATGCTATAGAACTTAAGCCTGAAATTGTAAGCAGGAAGAGAATAGTAAATGACATTATGAATTCCATAGAGCCGCTTATGGAAGAGAAAAATATTGAGTTTGTATTAGATGACAGCAGGGGTATAAAGGCTACAGTTTATACTGACGTGACGCGTGTAGAAAAAATCCTGATAAATCTATTGGCAAATGCAATAAAATTCACACCAGAGGGCGGCCGTGTAGATTTTGTGATAGAGTGTATCGAAGAAAATGATGATAGAATACTTGACAAGATTACAGTCAGAGATACCGGTGTCGGCATGAGCAAAGAATTCCTGCCGAGAGTATTTGAACCGTTTACTCAGGAACGTACTGAAGAGACTGCCAACATAGGTGGAACAGGCCTTGGCTTATCCATAGTTAAGAGCCTGGTACAGAAGATGGGTGGAAGCATCGAGGTTCAAAGCGAAATCGGCAAAGGATCAAAATTTGTGGTTTTCCTGCCTCTTGAGAGAGTAGCGGAAATCGAAGACGAAATCATATCAGTGTCGATAGACGAATCCGCAATTGATTTCACGGGCATCAAAGTACTGCTTGTTGAGGACAATGCAATGAATGCTGAAATCGCAGAAAGCATACTCACTATGAAGGGCGCCAGCATTGAGACGGCATCCAACGGTAAGACGGGGGTCGAAATGTTCGAGGATGCACCGGAAGGAACATATGATATCATTCTGATGGATATACGTATGCCGGTCATGGATGGATATGAAGCGACCATGAATATCAGGAATTCCGGCCGTGCTGATTCACGAAGCATACCAATAATCGCCATGACCGCAGATGCTTATGAAGAGGACGTGGAAAAGACGAAAAAATGGGGGATGGACGGACATATAGCAAAGCCTATCGATCCGCAGAAATTATTCGTTTTGATTTCAAGCCTTCTACGAAAAGTAAATAAATAACCATGTAAACACATAGATAACTGTCTATGTGTTTATTTTATCTAAATATATTGACAATTGTCAATGTGAATGATATAGTATCAAATAGATAATTATCTATGTGTATTCAACAAGAAGGTGAATAAATGAATATCAACGACGTTACATTGATTTGTAAGGCGCTGAGTGATAAGAAGAGAGTCCAGATCGTGCAGATGATTGCGAAGGAAGAAAAATGCGCGGCAGACATCCTTGATGAATTTGACATAACTCAGCCGACCATGTCACACCATATGAAGGTGCTTTGTGATTGCGGAATTGTAAATTGCGTTAAAAAGGGTAAGTGGAGTCAGTACTCTATAAACTGGAACAGGTTCAAAGAGTTTACTGCTTTTTTGACCGATATCGCGATCTGACCTTTTGTGTGAGGGTCTATTAACTTAATAATCAAGGTTACCACAGTAATGAGGGACGATATGAGCAAATATTACTTGTTTGGAGCGGCTGCATTTATGCTATTCATCCTATACGACTATAATCAGGCCGGAAGCAACAGAAAAAGTTTAAAACTGTTATTTCCAGCTGGAATTGTGATATTACTGTTTTCATCAGTGAAAATAGCAGTTGACGCAGTTGTCGTATATGATTTCGGATATAAAATGACAGCGTTGTTCTGGATAGTAGCATTTGCTTTTTTTGCAGTATTGATATATACGTTGTTTTTTGCGGTTCCCTTTGACTCTGCATATGTGCAGGGATCAAAGCAGAAACTTAAAACAAACGGAGTCTATGGGATGTGCAGGCATCCGGGGGTATTGTTCTTAGCAGGGGTGTATGTGTTTGTGGCCTTGGCGTTGGGGAAAAGAGATTTATTGGTTGGGGGAGCTTTTTTTACTTTTTGCAACGTCATATATGTAATAATTCAGGACCGATATATTTTTCCAAGAGTATTTGAAGGATACGATGAGTATAAACGAACAACCCATTTTCTATTGCCTTTAGGGCACAGGCATCTGTAGGAGGATACTATGAAGTATGGTGCAAAGCTGAAGAAGCAGCATGAAGTTGATCTGTGGGGTGAGTATTGCGGTTTTATTGATTTGGATTACTCAGGCTTTAAGAAGATCCAGGAAAGACTGATGGAGGAACAGATCCAGATATGGTCTGACAGCGGCATAGGCCAGAGCATCCTTAAGGGCAAACATCCTCAAAGCATAGCAGAGTTCAGGGAGATGGTGCCGCTGACCAAGTATGAGGATTATGCAGACATACTTTTGAACAAACGCACGGAAATGCTTCCTGCTGAGCCGGTTATCTGGCTGGAAACTACCTGGGAGGGAGGCCGTCATCCTATAAAGACGGCTCCTTACACAAAGGGGATGCTGGAGGCTTTCAACAGCAATATGCTTTCAATAATGACATTCGCTTCATCAAAGGAAAAGAATCAGGCTACGCTAAGAGATAAGGACAGGGTTCTGTTTGGACTTGCACCGCTGCCTTATGTGACGGGACTTTTCCCGCTGGTTCTTGACAGAGAAATCAAATTCAACTTCCTGCCGCCAGTGAAGGCAGCAGATGCCATGAGTTTCTCCGAGCGTAATAAAGTTGGATTCAAGATGGGCATTGCAGGTGGAATAGACGGATTCTTCGGAATGACCAGCATCATAGCATATATGACCGAAAGCTTCAGTAAATCTGCAGGCAGCCACAGCAGTTCAGACAAGGGCAATTCTGAAAAAAATGTTTACAAGATGAAGCCGAAGATGATCATGAGATATTTAAAGGCAAAGAGCACTTGCAGCAAAGAGGGACGGCCAATGTTGCCAAAGGATATCTTTAAGCTCAAAGCGTTGGTCTGCGCAGGCACAGATACAGCATGCTACAAAAAGCAACTGCAGGAGTCCTGGGGTATCAAGCTGCAGGAAATCTTTGCAGGAACGGAAATGTCGCTGCTTTGTACAGAAACGATGAGCCACGATGGGATGGTGTTCTTCCCGGACAGCTGCTTCCCGGAATTTATACCGGAGGAGGATTCGGTAAAATGTCAGGAGGACCCGGAATACCAGCCGAAGACGCTTCTTCTCGAAGAATTGGAGGAGGGCAAGAATTATGAACTTGTAATTACCAGCCTCAAGGGCGGAGTCTTTGCAAGATACAGAGTTGGAGATATGTTCAGATGCAACAGCAGGTTCGGCGATTCAACGACGAGGCTGCCGATGGTTAGCTATCTGGACAGGATAAAGAACGTAATCGACATTGCAGGGTTTACGCGCATCACTGGTAATTCAGTGGCTGATGTGGTGACGCTTTCAAGACTGCCAATTGAAAACTGGGTGGCAAAGAAGGAGTACTACTGCGGTAAAAGGCCTTACATGCATATGTATATAGAGATACAGCCTCAGGCTGTGGACAATGCGGAACTTAGCGTACAGGTGCTGAGGGAACACCTGAAGGTATATTTCAAGTCGCTTGATACAGATTACGATGATCTGGAAAAGCTTCTGGGAATCGATCCGCTGAAAATAACTATTCTTAAGTGTGGTGCATTCAACAACTATAATATCAGGGAAGGAAAGCCGATGACTCGTATGAACCCGACTACATATGAGATAAACAAACTCATAGCAGACAATATTTTACGGTAGGGCATCGAAAGGAGTCATGATATGATAACCGCTGTTCCGTATATCGGCGTTCCGATATTATCGGTTTTTTGCTATTCATTCCTGCTGATTGCTTTTTGCTCAGTGAAGAAGAGTAGACTGATATACTCATTTATGCTATATATCCTGGTACTGCTTTTGTGGACAGGTGGATCGATGCTGATGAGGATGCAGGTCGCACCGGGCTATCAGATATGGTATCAGGTATCTATCATATCTGTATTTGCCATACCTTATGCTTTCTATAATTTCGTTTACTGTTATCTGCAGGGGAACAACAAAGTGGAACATGTGTCCATGCAGATATTGACAGCAGTAATTCTGCTGCTGACTTACTTCCAGTTCTTCCTAAAGATCCCGACGATGAGCATTAATGGAAGCGGAAGGACTGTTTTCGTCTATCATTCTGACTGGCACCTGGTATTTCCGGCAGTAATGGCAGTGATCCTGGTTGGATTGAGCTGCAGACTCGTTATGCATTCAGCAGTTGGAAGGTACAAGAGCATTGTTGAACTACATCCGGCACTCGTAGGTGCAGTACTTCTAATCGTTGGAAATATCATATCTGTATTTCCAGGGAATTTATTCCCATTTGATACATTGGCTGGTGTTATCAATGCCTGGCTGGTTTTCTATACGCTTACAAAGAAGAAGATATTCAAACTGACACTGCTGGTTTCACCATCTGTTGTATTTTATAGTGTGATTATAATTACTATTGCTGTATGCTCGTGGTTTGTAAACGATATAGTAGATATTGTAAACAACTATGTGAATTCGCTTACTGCGATAATAACAATAATATCAATTTTCTTTGCGGTTTTTGTTCTTGTAGTTGGTATGCTTGCATATAATGGTATCAAGCGAATAACTCTTAAGAGGGAACAAGTCGTACAGGATCAGGTCAAGGATTACAGTCTGGCCGTTTCCAAGAGCCTCAATGTAACTAATATTATGGAGTTAACTACAGATGTGCTTTGTCAGGGTATTGGCGTATCACACCTGATGATATTCATGTATGATGAAGACAAAGATGCATATAAGCTGGCGCATACTGCCAATCCGCTGGACAAGAAAAGTATAGAGATAGAGAAGGATACTCCGTATATAGAGTATATCAAGAACAGCGACTCATGTCTCATGTTCAGTGAGTTCAAGAGGTCCATAACATTCAGATCCATGTGGGCCAAAGAAAAAGATCTTCTTGAAGACTGTGATATAGCATGTATAACGTCTTTGAAGAACAACAATGAGCTGTTTGGGTTGATGCTCATTGGCAACAAAGAGAACAACGCTGACTACAGCTACGACGACATGGTATTCATAGAGTCCATCCAGTCCATAGCCAGCATAGCATTAAACAATGCGCTTCTGTTTGAACAGACTGAAAAGAGAGCAGATGTCGATGCACTTACAGGTTTGTTTAACCGTAATGCTTTTCTCAGGAAAACGGAAGAGGCTATTGAAAGATGCAAGGGTAACCAGTTATCGCTGATAATGATAAGCCTGGATGATTTCAGACTTTACAATGAGCTTTACGGTTCTCAGGAAGGAGATAGTGCACTACGGATCATCTCCAGCATCATCAAAAACACGGCTGGCAAGAGTGACATTTCAGGAAGATACAGCGGTAAGGAATTTAGTATTTGCATGCCGGGAAAGAACCAGATGCAGGCACTTAAGCTGGCAGAGAACATCAAAACTCAGCTCCTTAGAAGCGGGTCTGATTATGGTGCGATGAAAATGAAACAGATAACATTTTGTGCGGGCATATGCTCCATACCTTACGGAGCGGATAACCTGAAGGAACTTTTGACCAACGTCAATATGCAGGTCTACAGAGGAAAACGCACGGGTAAGAACAAGATAATTACTTATCAGGCTGATAATATGTACGGTGAATATACCATAGATCCTAAGAATCTGACGACAACGGGAAATCAGATAGTTCTGGGAAGCTACGAAGAGGCAGCACCGACGATTTATGCGCTTACAGCAGCTATCGATGCAAAGGATCATTACACATTCCAGCACAGTCGTAATGTGGCTGTTTACGCAATGACGCTGGCAAGGCAGCTTAGCCTGAGCCGTGAGCAGATACAGCTTATTTACGAGGCGGGTCTGCTCCATGATGTGGGCAAAATAGCTATACCAGAAAAGATATTAAGTAAACCTGGAAAGCTTGAAACTGATGAATATGATATGATGAAGACTCATGTGGAACACTCTATAGAGATAATCAGGCATCTGCCGAATCTGGATTATCTTATTCCTACGGTGGTTGGACATCACGAGAGGTGGGATGGCAGAGGGTATCCTAACGGTCTCCAGGGAGCAGACATTCCAATAGGTGCAAGGTGCATGGCACTGGCAGATTCTTTCGACGCTATGACATCCACAAGATCATATAAGGCCGCTTCGACCATCGAATATGCGGCAGGTGAAATAGAACGTCAGGCCGGAAAGCAGTTTGATCCTAAGCTGGCGTTGATATTCGTCAGACTGATTTCAGAGGGAGCAATAAAACTTGGCATGGGAGAATCGGAAAATATACAATTTTAATATACAATTAACATCATTAGCAGTATAATTACCTGTATTATGGAAGATGAGAAAAATGTGAAAAAAACGGCTTTTGCCTTTATACTGCTTATAGGTGTAGTGAGCCTGTTTTCAGATATGACCCACGAGGGCGCAGCCAGCATCATGGGTGCGTATCTTGGGATCGCAGGAGCTTCTGCAGCAACGATAGGTTTCATATCAGGACTGGGAGAGTGCATAGGCTATTCTTTACGTCTCGCTACAGGATGGCTCACTGACAGAACAAAGAAGTACTGGACCATGACTATTATCGGCTACGTTGTCGATTGTCTGGCCATCCCGGCGCTTGCACTGGTACCAAACGGCGGTTGGGTATGGGCATGTGTCTTGATAGTGATCCAGCGCATGGGCAAGGCTGTGAAAAAGCCGGCAAAAGATACGATACTGTCATTTGCAGCAACGCAAAACGGTACAGGAAAGAGCTTCGCTATCCAGGAATTCATGGATCAGATTGGAGCTTTTCTGGGTCCTGTGTTGCTGTTTTTGGTGCTTGCGGTGAAGCAGGGCGGAGATATGTTCTCAAAGTATTCGTTTTGTTTTGCAATACTTGGAATCCCGGCGTTCATGACTGTTGCACTGCTTTTGGTAGCAAAGGCTAAATTCCCTAATCCTGAGAAGTTTGAGCCTCCTGCAAAGGAAAACGAGCCTGAATTCCATTTCAACAGGAAATTCGTCCTGTATAATATTGCCATCAGTCTTTGCGCGGCGGGGTTCATGGACTTTACACTGATCACGCTGCATACGGCACAGACAAATCTGATATCCAGCGACAAGCTGTCACTGATATATGCTCTTGCTATGGTCCTGGATGCTTTTTCTGCATTATTCTTTGGATGGCTTTTTGACAAAAAAGGTATGAGTGTACTCATGGTATCGACATTGATATCTGCGCCATATATAGTGCTGATATTTGCATTTTCATCCAGGTGGACTTTACTGCTGGGTGTTATGCTCTGGGGAATAGGCATGGGGGCACAGGAGTCGATCATGAAGGCTGCCATTGCTGAGATAGTTCCTAAGAAGAACAGATCGACAGGATACGGCATATTCCAGACGGCCTTCGGCGTGGCCTGGTTCCTTGGCAGCTGGCTCATGGGAGTGCTTTACGATACGTCTACGGTTGCCATGATAGTGTTCTCACTGGCAATGCAGCTGGCAGCAGTACCACTGTTCTGGTTGAGCGGCAGAAAATGACAATGTAATTTTTGAGTTATAAATTAAGTGCAACTTCCTTCTAATGGTGATATAATTGTTTCAACAGTTGTGTATTGGCATTAGGAGGTTTTTTTATGGCAAAAGTGTTTCGTAAGAGTGTGCTTTTTTTAGTTGTTACTACAATAGCTATTGCCTTGATCGCAGGTCAGTTCAGCTTTATCTTTGCTGATGATACTACTCCAGAGAATCCTACAATACTGAATGGATGGACAGAAGATTATACGCAGTACTATATTGACGGGGTAATGGCTACTGAATGGCAGACCATAGATTCGCATAAGTACTACTTTGATAAAACTACCGGGATAAGATATCTCGGGCTGCAGAAAATAGACGGAAATTACTATTACTTCAGCAAAACGTCTGACCCAAAGGGTGCATTGGTCACAGGATGGAAGACAATCAGCTCAAGCAGACATTATTTTGATAAAAAGACAGGAGCAATGTTTACTGGATATAAGAAGATAGGCAGTAATCACTACTACTTCAGCAAGTCGTCAGGCACCAGAGGTGCGATGGTGACTGATAAGTGGATCACCTATAAGGGTGTTAAACACTGGATCAAGAAGAATGGTACGGAAATAAAGGCGACAAAGTATATTGCGTTCACATTTGATGATGGACCGAGCGTTAATACTCCGTATGTATTAAAGGTGCTTAAACGATATGGATGTTCTGCAACATTCTTCCAGGTAGGAAACAGGATATATACATATCGTTCCGTTGAAAAGAAAATAATAGCAGAAGGTTCAGAAATAGGTAATCATTCCTGGAATCATGCTAATTTTGCAAATCTTAGCAGCGCTGCAATACGCGTTCAGGTAGGCAAGACTAATAATAGAATAAGAAAATACAGCGGCAAGCCGGCGAAGCTTATGCGGTTGCCTTATGGCAGCGCCAGCAGCACAGTACAAGCAGCGGTTGGAATGCCGATGATAATGTGGAATGTGGACACCATGGACTGGTCACACAGGAATACAGCTAAGACTGTGGCAGCCATAATGAAAAACCCAAGGAATGGAAATATCGTGCTCATGCATGACCTGTATCCAACCAGCTATCATGCTTCAGCTATTGCAATCCCTGAGCTTATCCAAAGAGGATATAAGATCGTAAGCGTATCCAAGCTTGCGAAGCTTCAGGGGGAAAAATTGAAGAAGGGAATGATTTATTATTCAGTACAGTAATCAAATCAGTGACAATAAGATGACTGGCGGCGTCAAGGAAGTTCGTTCCAAGGGCGTCAGACTATTCTGGGTAATGCTTGTAATAGGTATACTTACCCTTGTATTCAGTTCGTCTCAAAGTTATGATTTTATTACATACAGCGATGGTTCATTAATTGATTACGGCCATGGCTGGAAAACAGAAGCAGGAAAGACTGTCTCACTAAAGGGGCTGTCGTCTGCCATATCCGGTGATGACTCAAATATTACTATATCAAAACAGCTGCCAAGTTATATAAAAGTCGGCAGCAGTCTTAACTTTCGCAGCAAGAATATCGACTTTGCCGTTTATGTAGACGGACATGAAATCTATGAGTTTTACCCTAAGGTGTCCAAAGCATCAGGTCGGTCATATGGCAGTTGCTTCCACTATATCAAGATACCATCAAAATATGAAGGTGATACAATAACGATAAAAGCTGATCCTATCTACAACGATGGCAGTTGTTTCCTGTCAATGATGAAACTGGGTGATAACGGTCAGTATTTCAGAGAGTTCGTAAGAAGTCATGCTATCCCGTTTCTCGTATGCATGATAACTATTTTTCTGGGTATGCTTATGCTAATACTTGCCTTTGTTGTAAAAAACTCGGAGCTTTCCGGCTATAATATGTTCACACTGGGCATATTGGCGATAATGATAGGCACGTGGTCCAGCATGGAAACACTGGTACCTCAGGCACTTATCGGCCATTCTGATGTCATGCATGGCATAAATTATCTCTTGCTGATGCTCATGCCGTTTCCTGCGGTGCAGTTTTCCAATTCACTTTTGGCAAAGCCGCGCAAGCTGTACACACAGATCAGCATTACCTTGGTTACTATTATATTTGTGGTGAGCAGCATACTCAACTACTCGGGTATCAGGGATTATCATCAGTGTCTGCCTTTGATCCATGCCGGGCTTTTATTCACGGTGCTTTTCATAGTATTTATGTTTGTCAATAACGGGATCTACTGCAGGAGGAACAAAGTCAAATCTATGGGATTTGTTATGCTTGCAGGCTTTGTTATCTGTATAATCATGGGAATGATGGATCTGTATAGATATGTTTTCTCTGCAGATGCCAGTGAGGATGCAGGTTACTTTCTGCGAATAGGTATACTTATGTACGTGGTGATCCTGTTTGCCAACTCTTTTAACCAGATAATGAAGAGGATGCGGATAGCAAGTGAGGCCGAAATAATGCGTCAGGTGGCATATACAGATGCTTTGACAAGACTTCCTAACCGTATAGCATTCCTCGACAAAGAAAAAGAACTGCAGGATAAGGTCAGGTCGGGAGCTGTATCCAGGGTACTGGTTTGCCAATTCGATGTAAACAATCTGAAAATAGTCAACGACACCTATGGACATGCCTATGGGGACAGACATCTGATTGCCGCGGCGGAAGCTATCAGAGAGGCATTTGGAGAGAGCGGTCAGTGCTACCGGGTTGGCGGTGATGAGTTTACACTGTTTATGACAAAGGAACCGCTTATGGAAAACTTTGAAAGCTGCATTGAGAAAATGAAGCAGAATCAGGAAGAATACAGTAAAAAGCCGGATACAAAGCTTACTCTTGAGCTGGCTTACGGTCAGGCATTTTATGATGGAAAAGAAATAGACTCCATAGAAAAAGCTGAGCAGATTGCAGACAGCAACATGTATGGAAAAAAGACAGAAATGAAGAATATAAACGAAGAATGAAAAAGGAACTAAAATACTTTAAAATAAATAATTGCTTTGGAGGAAATCAGGACTGGTTCATAGACCCTATGATGCACCTGGGAGGCTGTGCTGCCGCGACGGCATGTGATGTCTGCATAGATATGGCCTGCAATAATGGAATGGGGGCCATGTATCCATTTGATGTTTCGAAATTAAGCCGGCACGATTACGTGAAGTTTGCTATGCAGATGAAACCTTATCTAAAGCCGAGAATGTCCGGCGTAAACAGGCTGGACATTTTTATTGATGGATTTGAAGATTACCTTGACGATGCCGGGATCAAGGGGATAGCTATTCGCGGGTTCTCCAGTGATATGCCGGAAGATGAAGCAAAAGAGAAAATCAGGGAACAGCTTGATAAGGACATTCCGATCCCATTTCTGGTATTGAATCACAACAACCGGGATTTCAAAGATTTTCACTGGCACTGGTTCATACTGGCCGGATATGAGGAATTCGGAGGGGATTTCATGACAGAAACTGTAACTTACGGTGAATCACGCTGGGTGGATTTCCATGAGCTGTGGAACAGTGGATATAAGGAAAATGGCGGGATGATATTACTGGGTACTACAGAATAATTTGTTGAAAATAACAATTTTACATTTACAAATTTGTGGTTTAACGATATACTGTTACTAATGATTTACAGAAAGGAACAGTGGATAAATGGGAAATTACTATCAGCCGGACATCGAATGCGCATCCAGGGAGCAGATCAAAGCACTGCAGGATGAGCGTCTGGTGGCCACAGTAAAGCGAGTTTATGAAAATGTAGAGTACTACAGAAATTTAATGAAAGAAAAGGGCGTAGAGCCCGGTGATATTAGATCAACTGAGGATTTGCATCTTTTGCCTTTTTTGACGAAAGAAGATCTGAGAGAGGCTTATCCTTATGGCTTGATGGCAGCGCCTATGAGCGACTGCGTCAGGATACAGTCTACAAGTGGAACTACCGGAAGAAGAGTAGTTGCCTTTTATACACAGCATGATATAGACATATGGGAAGAATGCTGCGCAAGAGCAATCGTGGCAGCAGGAGGAACCAGAGATGATGTAGTACAGGTTTGCTACGGATATGGACTGTTTACCGGTGGAGCAGGACTTCATGGTGGCAGCCATAAGCTTGGTTCATTGACACTTCCTATGTCTTCTGGAAATACAGACAGACAGATACAGTTTATGACGGACCTGGGAGCAACTATACTTTGCTGCACACCTTCATATGCTGCATATTTGGCAGAAAGCATCAACGAGCGTGGATACCGCGACAAAATCAAGCTGAAGGCGGGAATCTTCGGTGCAGAAGCATGGACGGAAGAAATGCGTCATGACATAGAGGACAAGCTTGGCATTAAAGCTTATGATATTTACGGGCTTACTGAAATTTCAGGGCCGGGCGTATCCTTTGAGTGTGAAGAGCAGACAGGCATGCACATCAATGAAGATAATTTTATCGCAGAGATTATCAATCCTGTTACAGGTGAGGTGCTTCCTGACGGTGAAAAGGGAGAGCTGGTATTTACAAGCATAACCAAGGAGGCATTTCCTTTGCTGCGCTATCGTACAAAGGACATCACCATCCTGAGCCGCGAGAAATGCTCATGCGGACGTACATTTGTTAAAATGAGAAAGCCTATGGGAAGAAGCGATGACATGCTCATAGTTAAGGGTGTCAACGTATTCCCATCACAGATAGAAGCAGTTTTGATGAACCAGGGATATCCGGCAAACTATCAGATCATAGTTACCCGTGAGAACAACAGCGACAAGCTGGAACTTCAGGTAGAGATGACCAGAGAGATGTTCTCAGACGAGATCAAGGAAGTATCCGGAAGAGAGAAGAAACTTATAAATGCATTAAAGGCAATGCTTGGAATCTACGTAGATGTGAAGCTCGTAATGCCTAAGACCATTGAGAGAAGCGAAGGCAAGGCAAAACGTGTCATAGACAAACGTAATCTTTATTAACAGAGGGAGGGTACAATTATGACGATTAATCAGATATCGGTTTTTTTGGAAAACAGACCGGGGCAGCTTGAGGATTTTGCCAAGGTACTGCTAAAGTACGAAATCAGCATGCGTGCGCTCTCACTGGCAGAGACCTCTGAAATGGGAGTATTACGTATCATCGTTGACGATCCATACAGGCTTTCCAAGGCGCTGGACGATGAGGAGTACGTTTACAAAGTGACTCCTGTCATAGCAGTTGAGGTCATAGATAAGCCGGGTGGACTTGTAGAGGTACTAGACGTGCTTACTCAGGCTGAAATAAACCTGGAATACACTTATACGTTCCTTGGACGCCGTGAAGAGGCTGCATATATGATCATTAGAACAGATGATAACGATGGAGCAAGTAAGGCCCTTGGCAAGGCAGGTATAAAGCTTATGGATCAGGATTCTATTAATGATATGTTGAAGTAAATCGAGAGGCTGGCGCTTTTTAGCACCAGCCTCAATTTCTGTCTATCAATTCTCATTTGCGCCTATTTTATAGGTAGCTTTTTCTCATCTTCTTCTTTGTAGCTATTGTGTACGTTCACATATATGCACATGGCAAAACCAATCATCCCAATGCCTATAGCAATGTACATAATTGTCCGGACTGGGATGCCCAACACACTACTCGGGTTATTGTTAATCAGGTAATAGATACCACAGCCGCCGGCGGAAAACAATACAAGTCCGATGCCCCATATGGTTTTAATAAATCTGTCAGAAATTCCGCCTCTCTTTTGTATAATAATACCTTCAATCACAACTACGACAGCACCAAGTACTATGAGTGTGATGCCTATATATAATAGGATAGATGTATTGCCATTAAAGATAAGTTTAATGCTCTTTGAATTATGCAGGATCGCCAGAAAAAAACCTGATGTTTCAAGCAGGAATATAGAAACATTGCAGATAGCGATATGGCGTTGGGCAGTACTCATGCCTTCCCAATTTACAACTGACCAGGAAATTTGAGAACCAACACCAACAGCCAGAAGCAACAGACCAAGAGCGATAGCCATGTGCTTATTTGAACCATAAATCTGGTCGAATTTCGAGTCACCATAAAGATATAATATTCCAAGCGAAGTCAGCAAACAGGCATATGTTAAAAAACGTATTAACAGATTCGTGCGTTTCATTTAGTCCTCCTTAGTAATTACATTTATTATAGCATAGATTGGCTTTTGTCTGATATATATAAAGTAAATACTTAAATATACTGACGAAGCATGGTATAATTCTTCATATAAATTGGGAGGAGTTAGTATGCTGCAAATAAAGAACATTAGTAAAAGGTATAAAACAGGTGAACTGGTTCAGGTAGCGCTGGATGATGTGAGTCTCAATCTGCGAGATAATGAATTCGTTGCAGTGCTTGGACCAAGTGGATCCGGCAAGACTACGTTTTTGAATATAATAGGGGGTCTTGACCGTTATGACAGCGGCGACCTGATCATCAATAATATTTCAACTAAGAAATATAAAGACAGGGACTGGGATTCCTACAGGAACCATACAATAGGCTTTGTTTTCCAAAGCTATAATTTGATATCTCATCAGACGATCCTGTCCAACGTAGAACTGGCGCTGACCATTTCAGGCGTTTCTAGGGCCGAGCGCAGGCGCAGGGCACAGGAAGCATTAGATAAGGTAGGCCTTGGTGAGCAAGGGCATAAGAAACCTAACCAGCTTTCCGGCGGACAGATGCAAAGGGTAGCAATAGCGAGAGCTCTGGTTAACGACCCTGACATTCTCCTTGCCGATGAGCCGACAGGCGCTCTTGACACGGGAACCAGCGTACAGGTCATGGACCTTTTGAAAGAGGTAGCAAAGGACAGGCTGGTAGTAATGGTTACACATAACTCGGAGCTTGCCGACAAATACGCGACTCGTATAGTAAATCTTCTGGATGGCAAAATCGTTGGAGATTCCAACCCTTTTGAGATCGATTCTGAAAATATGGAACCGCCGCAGCATAAAAACATGGGCAAGTCCAGAATGAACTTTGCGACATCGCTTGCTTTGAGCTTCAGTAACCTGCGCACAAAGAAGGGAAGGACCATCCTGACCGCATTTGCCGGATCCATAGGCATCATAGGCATTGCTTTGATACTGGCGCTGTCCAACGGAGTGAACACCTACATCACGGACCTGCAGAAGGACACCATGACATCATATCCTATAACCATTGAGAAGGAGGCGGCAGATGTCAGCGGCATGTTCGAAGCCGGAGGAGCGAATTCAAATAAGAAAAGCGATCACAAACTTAATGCGGTCTTTTCCAATAGCGATGGAATGGCTGTGATCACCAAGAATAACATGAAGAAGTTCAAGAAATATCTGGATAACAAAGACAGCAAGATAAATAATTATGTAGGTAAGAATGGAATAGTCTATTCCTATGATACAAAGTTCGATGTATACACCTACGACTCAAAGAAAAATCTGATCAATACCAACGGTGACAGTGCGCAGAGCAATATGTCGACGATGCTGACAGGTTCCACTGGAAAGGCTAATAACTTTACGGAGATGTTATCGAGCAAGACCAAAATGGTAAGTTCCGCTGTTACCGACAACTATAAGCTGGTTTCCGGCAAATGGCCTACAAAGTCCAATGAAGTAGTGCTGGTAGTCGACAAGAACAACGAGGTCTCGATGACCACACTCTACAATCTCGGATTGATAACAGCTAAGGAATATGATAAGTACTCCAAGAAGATATCAGATGGTAAGAATGTCAAGAGCAAGAGCTGGAGCTATAAGACGGTAATGGGAAAGACATTCTATCTGTTGCCGGCAAGTGATTACTATATTGAAAGCGAGTACGGCGGTACATATAATTCGGTTGCGGCCAACAGCAACGATGTAGAGAATCTGGTCAAGGACAAAGCCATCAAGCTTAAGGTGTCAGCCATTGTGCGTGCCAAGAACAGCGATTCGACCAGTGCGACCATAGGCACGGCTATCGGATATACCAGAGCACTTACTAACCGCATCATCAAAATAGCCAACAACAGCGCAGTGGTCAAAGCACAGAAAAAAGACAAGAAGACAGATGTGCTGACAGGATTTACTTTCAAGGCGGAGAACAGTTCGTCACTGACTTCTACAAGCTATTCGGACAATTTGAGTACCTTCGGCGCGGTAAGCTCCAATGACCCATCGTCGATCAGCATTTACGCGGACAGCTTCAAGGATAAGGATTCCATATCAGACTGCATAGATGATTATAATAATTCTGTGTCCAAGGACAAGGATAAGATATCATACACGGATTACGTGGCATTGCTAATGTCTTCCGTCACAAAGATGGTCAATATCATCACCTATGTGCTCATAGCATTTGTAGCACTTTCGCTGGTAGTATCATCCATCATGATAGGAATAATCACCTATATATCAGTACTTGAACGAACCAAAGAAATCGGGATATTGCGTGCCATTGGCGCATCCAAGAGGAACATATCACTGGTATTCAATTCGGAGACGTTTATCATCGGGTTGTGTTCCGGGGTGATAGGAATAGGGATAGCACTGCTGCTTATGATACCAGGCAATGCGTTGATACATTCGCTAACGGATTCGACGAGTATCAACGCCATACTTCCGGTGACCAACGCTTTGATCCTGATACTGCTCAGCGTGGTGCTGACCAGCATAGGCGGTTTGATACCAGCAAAGAAAGCTGCCCGAAAGGATCCAGTGACAGCATTGAGAACAGAATAATAAACAAGAGCCGGACGCTGTGCGTTCGGCTCTTATGTGTTTCTATATGCTATTCTTTTGAGACTGAGGTTTCTGTATCTGCTTCAACTGTATCCTGGTCTTCATAGTCATTAGTAAGCTTAAGTTTATCGAGGATGAAGAATATGATTCCGAGCGTCATGCCGACTATGGTTGCAAGGCACATGCCCGTTAGCTGTACCTGACCTATCTGGATAAATGCTCCGGATAATCCGGTGATAAATACTACCGAAGTGAGTGCCAGATTACGAGGTTTGGAGTAATCTATTTTAGCATCTACCATAAGTCTTATTCCAGATGCCGCGATCATTCCGTAAAGCAGGAAGCTGACGCCGCCCATTACAGATGAAGGTATTGTCTGAATAAGGCCGGAAGCTTTGCCGATGAATGACAGGCAGATCGAGAATACTGCAGCGCCGCCGATTACCCATACTGAGTAAACCTTTGTTATAGCCATGACACCAATGTTCTCGCCGTATGTCGTTGTAGGCACTGAACCACAAAGTCCTGAAAGTGCAGTGGATATACCATCTGAAAGCAGTGTCCTGTGCAGTCCTGGATCCTCCAGCAGGTTTCTTCCTACGATTTCTGAGGTAACTACCTGATGGCCGATATGCTCAGATATTACTACCAGGGAAGCCGGAATGATGATCAGTATTGCCTGAAGGCTGAACTTTGGAGCCAGGAAGTTAGGCAGTGCCAGCCATGTCTGACTTTGCAGAGCTGAGAAGTCAACGATTCCCATTGCCAATGCCACGCAGTAGCCTCCAATGATGGAAATCAGTATAGCAATGGCTGCTGCAAATCCTCTGAACAGGATCTGACCGAATACAGCCAGCGCCAGAGTTATTAGGAATACTGCGACAAACTTAGGATTGATACTTGTATAAGTCGCTGAAGTTACGATCCCACCGTTCTGAGCCGCATTTTTAGCAAGCTCAAGGCCGATCAGGGCAACTACTGGACCCATCGCTGCAGGCGGCAGAATAACGTCGATCCAATGGACCCCAACAAATTTGATTATGATGGCAACTATGATGAATATGCATCCCGTTATTACAAAGCCGCCAAGTGCATATTGATATCCAAGCTGAGGGTTGTTGATTACCAGAAGTGCCGGTGAAATAAAGGCAAAACTGGAACCAAGGTAGGCAGGCGATCTGCCCTTTGTGATAAAAATAAAGATAAGTGTGCCAACGCCGTTCATTAATAATGCGATAGCAGGACTTATCCCGAGTAAATAAGGTACTAATACCGATGCACTGAACATTGCAAAGGTGTGTTGGATACTTAGAGGAATACCTCTCCCCAGAGGGACTTTCTCTTCGATTTGGATAATCTTATTGTTGCTCATACTGCCTCCATTCTCAAAATAATACTCACTATAATTTTACATTTGAAATTATTATAGCACTAATCGGACCATTGGAAAATATATTTTTGTCGCCCCAGACGATATTTTTTGATGGGCAGGCCAGGGCTGTACTCTGGCTGGGGCACAAATGTACTCGGACTGAGGCACAATTCTGTGGAATCAGATTATTTTGTCCAATATCTCGAGATATGAGCAATTTTTCAGCGATTCCACATAAAAAGGTCTGCCCAAAGACGGTTTTCTTGTGGAATCAAAAATTATTTCTTGATATCCTGGGATATTAGACTTTTTTGATTGATTCCATAAATCGGCTTACCCTATTCAATACAGAGGAGCAGGGGACATCCTGATCGGCGCCCCAAACACACCCACAAGAAAAACCGCGCCCGTAGGCGCGGTCTTGATTTTAATATCTGTTGTCGAATACTCTGGTGGATTTCTTCTCGCTGCGAGGCAGATCACCGATTGCCACAGGCATTACCTTTGCTGCAATACCAATCTTGGCCTTGAAGGCATCTGCGATTTCGGATTCAGCTTCGTACAGGTTGGTGCCTTTCTTGACCTCAACATATAATGTAAGGAGGTCTTTGCCGTTGATGTGGTCGATCATTACCTGATATTCGCTGGATGCACAAGCGATGTCTTTTAACATGACTTCGATCTGGCTTGGGAAGATATTTACTCCCTTGACCTTGACCATGTCGTCTGTACGTCCGATTATGACATCGATGCGCGGATACTTGCTTCCGCATTTGCATTCGCCAGGGATGATCCTTGAAAGGTCATGAGTTCTGTAACGAATCAGCGGTGCACCTTCTTTGTGAAGGGTAGTGATTACGATTTCACCGATTTCACCGTCCGGCAGGTTCTTGCCAGTCTTCGGATCAACGATTTCGATATAAACATAGTCATCCCAATAATGCATGCCTGCATGTTCATCACAGCTGATGCCAATGCCAGGTCCGTAAACTTCGGTTAGGCCGTAAATGTCATAAAGATCTACGCCCAGTTCCTTTGCGATACGCTTACGCATCTTAGGACCCCAACGCTCCGAACCGATAAGGCCTTTCTTGAGTTTGACTTTGTCGCCAATGCCACGCTTTGCTATTTCCTCTGCGAGGAGCAGGGCATACGATGACGTTGCGCACAAAACAGTAGCCTTTAGGTCCACCATCATCCTGAGCTGTTTGTCAGTGTTGCCAGGTCCCATAGGGATAACCATAGCACCAAGCTTTTCTGCACCGTTCTGGAAGCCGATACCGGCGGTCCATAAACCATAGCCCGGAGTTATCTGAACGCGGTCAGTATTGGTGACGCCAGCCATTTCGTAGCAGCGTGCGAACATCAAAGCCCAGTCATTCACGTCTTTCTGCGTATAAGGTATGATGACCGGAGTTCCGGTCGTACCTGAAGAAGAGTGGATCCTGACGATTTTTTCGTCTGGCACTGCCTGAAGGCCCAGTGGATAAGCATCGCGCAGATCTCCTTTCCATGTAAAAGGCAGCTTCTCAAAGTCTTCCTGGGTCTGGATCGAATCAACGTCCACATCCTTCATGATCTTCTGATAGAAGCACTCGCGGCTTTTCAGGTCCTTGAGTTCTGCCTTGATAATATCAAGTTGTTCCTGTTTCATCTTCATTGTTTATGTCATCCTTTCGGTTTAGTATACTAAAGCACTATTATATACCTAAAATATTGAAATTTCAATCATATTTCCGAATCATAGCTGGTTTTATTTCTATATTCCAAAGGAGTCATGCCAAAAACGTCTTTGAACTGCACGCCGAAGGCCGAGCTGCTGCTGATCGACATGAAAGTTGAAATCTCCAGTATAGAGTAATTTGTCTCGCGTAATAGTTTTGCGGCAACTTTCATCTTCTCATGCCTGGTATATTTGCCAAAATTCATTCCCATCTCATCTTTGAACAAAGAACTTAGGTAGGGGGCCGTGACACCGCAGTGCATGGCTGCGCCTTTGAGAGTTATAGGCTCAAAGATATGGCTGGCCACGTATATAGTACTTTGCATGACAGGATAGCTGTTGACCGATTGCAGCTTAGCTTTCCCGACTCGTCTGGTAAAATCGAAGATAGCCATATCAAAGTAATGCCAGAGTTCCAAGATGTTATTGCATTCGTCAGTTTTCTTGATGTATACATCGCAAAGGGTGTACGCAAAGATCTCAGGCAGGCCACCCATGATGGCATACCTCGTTATCAGAGTTATGCTGGCAACGTAAAGATATTGTGCTTTGCGAAATTCATCGTCGGAAAAGTAACCAAAGTAAAGCTGCTTTGACGCAGTGTGCAATTTTGAATCCAGCTTCTCCACATCGCCCTCGCGTATGCAACGGTATAGTGTTGACTCATACTGGAAACTGTTGAAAAAGCTCTCTGCCTTGTTGTTTTCTTGCAGCGAATTCCTGAAATCGAAAATTATATCGCTGCTTGCCGGGATATTTCCTTCATAAGGGAGATCGTTGATATGGAAGTTATTATTTTCATCCAACCTACGCATATTAAATACACCATCCTTCAAAAATAACCTTAAATGGTTAATAGAAATCCAAATAATTCGATATAAATGATATCGGAGTTATTGTAGTATAACTCCTGTTGCATTGAGAAATGCATATGAATATTATAGGTTGAATACGTGTGAAAATCAATGAGAGAAGAAGAGAAAAGGAGTGAATGTGTTATGAGGAAGAGTCTTAAGAAGAGTTTTCTGGTTATTTTGGCGCTGCTCACAGTAATGTGCGGCATCAATTTTAATGTTTTTAACGCATATGCTGAGGGTGATACTACCGCAGCAGGCGTAAATGTTACATTATCATCGGAGCAGACAACATATGCAGACCAGGAGTGTGCTTCGTTTAAAGTGAGTTATACGATGGACTATGGTAAAGTTCAAGCCGGTGATAAGCTGGTGATAACGGTGCCGGATGCATTAAAGGATGTAAGCATTGCATACAGCAAGCTGCACTTCAGCGCCTGTAACAACATGGGGAATGGTACTTATGAATTAGTATTTGGCGATAATGCGCCAACAGGACTATCTGGATACCTATCAATAAATGCTAAGGCAACGAATACATCAACCGAAACAAAGGCAGGCGTAGTCACAGCTGGGGATAAGTCACTGAGCTTTTCTGTAAGCCCTGCTCCAAGCGGTGGAACGTCGGGAACAGAGACGCGGGCAATTATTAAGTGGGCGCCAGATGGAACAAACTACACACAGAGCACAGCAGTAAAGGGAGTCTATGGAATAGATGCGGACAAGGATTCTGAAGTCAGATTTGCAATTGAAGTAGATCCAAGAAAATCTGCAATGCAGAATGTTATCGTTACAGACACCATTCCAGACGATATGGAGTTTGTAAACGGATCGATCGAGATCATGAATATGAAAAGTAATACAACGTTATCAGCAGTTGAGACATCTGAGCTGGTAAAATCTACAGGTAAAAACCTGGAGTTTGATTTCGGAGACATGGATGACGGAGTATATTACAGGATATATTACAAAGTTAAGATAAATGCAGGTACAAAAACCAGCATGACTAATGTTGCGCATATAAATTATGATAATGGCAGGACAGAAAGATCCGAATTTGATTGCAAGGCAGCAAATGGATACGGAGCATCGTTAGGGTATAAGCAGGTCGATAAGACATTTATAACTGACGACCCACAGGATCAAATAGTAACTTATACTATTACCTTCCAGAATGATGAAGCCTTTAAGGCAAACGAAATAAAGCTTACAGACAACCTGAATCCAAGAGTTAAGTATGTTGAATCGTACGGTTCGGATTACTTTGAGCTTGCATATGACAAGGATAAAAATGCGGTTAACTTCACCAACAGTAAGGAAATACCGGCAAGTTCAACACAGGCAGTGACCATCGTCACAGATTTCAGCAACGTACCTACAGGTACGACGATTTCCAACACGGTAGGCGGCAACACTGTAAAAACCAAGAAGGCAGAGGCGGTCATCAAGGCAACAAAGACTCTCGATGGCAAAGCACCTCTGGCAGATCAGTTCTCGTTTACAACGACTGAGGTTGCCAATGAAAATGGTGATGCACTTGATAATGCCAAAATATTTACTGCAAAAAATGACAAGGATGGAAATGTCAGCTTCGATAAGATAACTTATAAAGAGGCGGGAACCCATTATTATCGCATAAGCGAGGATAATGGCGGACAGACCGTAGGTGGGATCACTTATGATGCTTCAGTATACATAGCTAAAGTCGTTGTAACTAACACTAACGGCGAATTAAACGCGACAACAACATATACTAAGGCTGGAAAATCAGTATCTGCTGTTTCATTTGCGAATGAGAAGGAGAAAACACCAGTCATACCTGTAACTCCTGTAACTCCTGTAACTCCTGTAACTCCTGTAACACCTGTAACACCTGTTACACCAGTAAACCCGGTAACACCTGTTACGCCAACTGTCAACAAGATCAGCAAGACTGTAACAAAGGTTTGGAATGACGATAACAATAAATATAAGGAAAGACCGACAAGCGTTCAGGTTCAGCTTTATGCTGACGGAGCTGCTTACGGCGATCCTGTAACTTTAAATGCGGACAACAACTGGAAGTACACGTGGAATGACCTGCCTGAAACAAAGGATGGCAAGACCGTGGTATACACAGCAACAGAGTCAAGCACAGTTGAAGGCTATGAAGCATCTTATTCGGATGATACGATGACGATCACCAATACTGACATCAACAGTCATACGCCTAAGACACCGACAACGCCGACTAAGCCGACGACACCGACAAAGCATACAGGAACTACTACAAATAAGACAACTAACCATAATTCTTCAGGTTTGCCTGATACAGGCGACAATGCAGGACTTGGGCTTTATGCAACACTGCTTGGAACATCGATTGCTTTGATAGCAGTCCTTGAGGTTCTTAGAAGAAAAAATTACAAAGCCAACCAATAATAACACATACACACAAACACACACACATGAACTGCCGCGTTAACGGAAATTGATCCGTCGACACGGCAATTTGTGTTTTTGAAAAGCACAATCTAATGCTAATTGCATTGCCAGTACAAATGTAGTAAAATAAGCATAAATGATTTTGAACCAGAGGGTGCATTATGGCGAAAATTAGTAGGACAAATGCAATAACTATTTTAAGATCTATCATGTTAATAGCATTGATAGTTCTTATTGGTGTTATGATGTATGATATCAATGATATACAGGGCGATGCCAAACTGATCAATTATGCCGGTATAGTCCGCGGCGGTTCACAAATGGTAGTAAAGGATGAGTTTGCAGGACATCACAGTGATAAGATGATTAAAGAAATCGATGGCATTCTGGAAGGGATGCGCACCGGAGGAGGTCAATATAACTTCAAGGTGTTGAAGGACGATGATTTCCAAGGACATCTATATACAGAGACTGCACAGTGGAATGCATTAAAGAAAATAGTTTATGCCTACAGAAAAGATGCGTCTAAAAAAACCGAATTGTATAATAATAGCGAACAGTTCTTTGATACGGCCAATGCAACAGTTAAAGCAGCTGAGAACAGTTCCAACGATAAAGCCGATGCTTTAAAAGCGATTGAGTTCCTGATTCTAATTATGCTGATATTGCTGGTAAGTTCTTATTTGGGCAGGGGACGTCAGATGGTCACACTCATAAAAAAGAACAGGAAGCTTGATAGAATGGCATATATAGACCAGGGAACGGGACTTCCTAATGCCAGACGGTGTCTGGAACGTCTGTCAGATGAACGTCCAATAGAGCCTGGTGTATCTATAACCTGCTATATGTTCGATCTTAACAATTTGAAAGAAACCAACGATGAGTATGGGCATGAAGAGGGCAATCTACTTTTGGCAAGATTTGCATCGTGTTTGAAGAGGTCAACAACAGACCATACTTTTGTAGGCAGATTTGGCGGAGATGAATTCATAGCAGTTGCTGTAGGTCTCAATGCAGAGCAGGCGTACGATTTCCTGGATAGGTTGGATCAGAATGTGGAAAAGTCAAATGCAGAATCCAAGATCAAGATAAGCTTTGCAAGAGGTCTTGCTATGTCACTGGATCATCCGGGACTTAATATTAGGTCGCTTATGGATGCAGCTGATAAAGCAATGTATCAGGATAAAATGACACAGAAGTCATCAGTTGGTGACTATTAAACATAGTAAAATAGCCTGGTAGGATGATACCCCGCCAGGCTTTATCATGCTATCATTGAAAGTATTGAAATTTCAACACTTTAGCAATGTACAGAGCCCGTAGCCGTGTATACAGTTGTGCAAAATATCAATTAAATTTTGCAAAATTTATTTGCGGACACAAATTCCGCTGTAAATTGCTAAAATCCGGGCCTCGTGAGAGGTTATTTTGTTGACATAGGTTTTTATGAAACCTAAAATTAAAGTATGACAAGAAAACAAGGAGGAAAAAACCTATGAAAAAACTACTGACAGGCGATGAAGCCATCGCCAGGGGTGCATGGGAAGCAGGCGTAAGACATGCATCTGCATATCCAGGCACACCAAGCACGGAAATTCTGGAAAACGTCGCTAAATACGATGAGGTATACGCTGAGTGGGCACCGAATGAAAAGGTTGCAATGGAATCAGCAATAGGAGCATCAATGGCAGGCGCCAGAAGTATGGCTTCAATGAAACACGTTGGAGTAAACGTTGCAGCAGACCCTTTGATGACCTTTGCTTATATGGGCGTCAACGGCGGATCAGTCATCGTTACTGCTGACGAGCCGGGAATGTTTTCATCACAGAATGAGCAGGACAACAGAAACTATGCCAAAATGGGCAAGTTCCCAATGTTCGAGCCTGCCAACAGTCAGGAATGCCTGGACATGATGAAGGAAGCATTCGAAATGTCAGAGGAATATAATGTTATCTGCATGATGAGAATGGTCACCAGAGTTTGCCATTCCAAGTCACTGGTAGAATGCGGAGAAAGAAAGGAAGTCCCTGTTAAGACCTGGGCTCCTGACCCTATGAAGTACGTAGCGCTTCCTGCACATTCAAGGATCCTCAGAGTAGAAATCGAAGAGAGGACCAAGAAGCTTGCTGAGTACAGTGAGAAAAGCAGATTCAACTACACAGATATGCATTCAACAAAGATCGGCGTAATTGCTTCCGGAGCATCATATTACTATGCTAAGGAAGTATTCGGCGAGGACGCTTCATACCTGAAGCTGGGCTTCACGAATCCTATGCCGGCTAATATGATAAAAGACTTCTGTGGTAAGGTAGACAAGGTCTACATCATCGAAGAAGATGATCCGTTCATCGAGGAGTTCTGCAAGACTCTTGGACTTGAAGTACATGGTAAGGATACTTTCCCGCCTTACGGCGAGATGACACCGGACGTACTGAGAAAGTCACTGACAGGAGAGACTCTTCCAGAGGTACAGTACGACCACAGCAAGATCGCTTCACGTCCGCCATCACTTTGTGCAGGATGTCCTCACAGAGGCGTATTCTACAGACTGGGCAAGCGTAAGGACATCATGATCAGTGGAGATATCGGCTGCTACACACTGGCAGCAGGCGCACCGTATCATGCAATCAATTCCACAGTCTGCATGGGTGCCAGCATTTCAGTAGGTCATGGCGCACAGCAGGTATTCAACAGAGCAGGCGTTAAGAGAAAGGTAGTTGCCATATTAGGAGATTCAACGTTCTTCCACACGGGAGTCGAATCACTGATCAATACGGTATACAATAACAGTAATACTATCAACATTATCCTGGACAACAGAATCACAGGAATGACTGGCCATCAGCAGAATCCAGGTTCAGGATTCACAGTTAAGATGGAGCCATCTCATATCATAGACCTGAAAGAGCTTGTTACGGCCATCGGCATCAAGCACGTTAAGGTGATCGATCCTAACGACCTGGCAGCAGTAGATGCGGCTTTGGATGAATTTATGGACCTTGACGAGCCATCAGTGATAATCACCAGGTGGCCTTGCGTTTTGAAGAAGTTCTCAGAGGCCGATTTAAAGGAATTCCCGGGTTTATTCAAGACTAAGGATATAGTTGTCGAAGAGAAGTGCATCGGCTGTAAGAAATGCCAGCAGACCGGCTGTCCGGCTTTGCTGTTTGACAAAGATAAGAAAAAGGTTTCCATCGACAGAGCTAACTGCGTAGGCTGTGATGTCTGCATGCAGGTTTGCCCAACAAAGGCTATCGTAAAGGAGGAAAAGTAATATGGCTACTAAAAATATTTTATTAACAGGAGTAGGCGGCCAGGGTACTATCCTCGCTGCGAAGATGCTTACGATAGGTCTGATGGAGTCAGGCTATGATGTAAAGATGAGTGAGATCCACGGAATGTCACAACGTGGCGGAGACGTTATCTCACAGGTTAGATACAGCAAAGATGAAGTTTATTCACCTGTTATAGAAAAGGGAACTGCAGACATCGTCGTTTCATTTGAGAAGATGGAAGCTCTGCGTTGCCTGGACTATATCAAAGCTGATGGTGCCGTTGTTATCAACGACGAAGAGATACCTTCAATGTCAGTTATGTCAGGTGAAGAGGAATATGCTGAAGATATCATCGAAGAGATCCAGAAGACGGTTAAGAGGGTTACAGTGCTGAAAGCATCAGAGATGGCAACAGATCTGGGCAATGTTAAGGCAGCCAATGTAATCCTGCTGGGAGCGCTTGTTAAAGCTATGGGACTTGACGATATCGACTGGAATGATATAATCAAGAAAAACGTAAAGGAAAAATTTGTCGACTTGAACCTGAAAGCGTTCCAGGTCGGACTTGATTCCGTAAAATAACAGAAGCGAGGTTGGATCATGATTTCAAAGAGAATGGCACCATTGGTGGCCAATACATCGGCTATCAGAGAGATGTTTGAGGAAGGAAAAAGAAGAGCGAAGATTTATGGACCTGAAAACGTTTACGATTTCAGTATTGGAAACCCTAACGTTCCGGCGCCACCGGAGGTAAATAAGTCCATCATAGACATAATTAGAGATGAGGACACTCAAAAGGTACACGGCAAAGTTCATGGTTATATGAATAACGCCGGCTTCGAGGAAACCAGGATAGCAATAGCAGAGAATCTCAATAAAAGATTTGGCACAGACTATGATGAGAACAATATCTGCATGACAGTTGGATGCGCCTGCGCTATCAATGTTCTTCTGAAGGCTATGACAGATCCGGGAGATGAGTTCCTGGTTTTGGAACCATACTTCTTTGAATATCCAAACTATGTACATAACTATGACGGTGAGGCAGTCTTTGTACCGGCATCAAAGGATGGCAGTTTCATGCCTGACCTTGACGCCTTTGAGAAGGCTTTCACACCTAAGACAAAGGGTGTAATAATCAACAACCCTAACAATCCGACAGGCGTAGTTTACACAGAAGACTGTATCAAAAAAATGGCAGCCATCATGGATGCAAAGCAGAAGGAGTTCGGAACGGTAATCTACATGATTTCAGACGAACCATACAGAGAAATAGCGTATGATGGGATCAAGGTTCCATTCCTGCCAAACTACTATGATAATGCGCTTGTAGGATATTCCTACAGTAAATCCCTGTCACTGCCTGGAGAGAGAATCGGGTATGCTGTCGTTCCTAATAAGTCCGATAATCACGAAGAATTCTTTAAGGCTACAGTAATAGCAAACCGTGTCAGCGGAAGTGTCAACGCTCCGTCACTGATGCAGCTGGTAATTGAAAGATGCGTAGACTGTCAGTGCGACGTAAGCTTCTATGACAGGAACGGAAAGGACCTTTACAAAGGTCTGACTGAGGCTGGATTTGAATGCGTTAAGCCGCAGGGAGCCTTCTACCTTTGGATGAAGTCGCCTGTTCCAGATGAAAGAGAATTCATTGAAGCAGCAAAGAAGTACAACATCCTTCTGGTACCTGGCTATGTATTCGGCGGCCCGGGCTATGTAAGAATCTCATTCTGCGTATCCCATGAGCAGATCATGAATTCACTGCCAAAGTTCAGGGAACTTGCTAAAGAATATTTTTAAAGTAATTGAAAAAATCGCGATGCAATTGCATCGCGATTTTTGTTTCGTTATCATTTGGAAGGGGTAATATTGTTCTTCTCTTCATACTCCTTGTAAGCATTAAGTGCATAGACCATATCTAACTGAAGATGTGTACGCATCTTGTCTGCAGCTGCTTCAAAGTCGCCACCCTTAATAAACTGGAATATCTCCTTATGATCAGCATTGATCTTTTCTACATTCTGTGGAATGTAGTACATGCTGGAAAGGACTTCTACCTTAGCATGGAGCTTTTTAGCCGCATCGTACAGATAGCTGTTGTCGGCATGATTATAAAATGCCGTATGGAATTCCTCAGAGAATTCCTTCCACTCTGCAATCTTGCCTTTTTCCAGAAGATCGTCACCTTTTTCTATGATATTGCCTAATTCGAAAATCAGGGGCTCCTGAGTATATGATGCTTTGCAGAACAGAATCGACAGTGCATCAAGCTCTCCTATGAACTGGAATATTTCCTTGATGTCACCTTCTGTGAAAGTAGTGACCGTAACACCACAGTTCGAATAGTAGGTGACCAGTCCGTTTTCAGATAGTCTGGTCAATGCTTCTCTAATAGGGGTGTGGCTGGTATTGAATCGCTCCTTCAGCATTTTCAATGTCAGCTTTTGACCACAGACCAGTTTCTGGTCCGTTATATCATGGAACAAATCGTCGTAAATCTGCTCTGATAATGTTGCATATTGTTTTGCCATAATTGATTCCCTCTCTATTTGTGTGTACTGGTATATTTTGCAATATATTTTCTAACAACACTATTTTACCAAGAATAAAATCAATATGCAAGAGGTATTTTGATAACAAATATAAATATTTTGCAATATCTTTATAAATTTGATTAAATATTCTGCGATGTGTATAAATAGTATAACAGAGAAATGAGCTAAGGCTATTTAAGGTTTTCTGGGTTCAAACCTTCCAATTCGGGAAGTATGAATATGCCATCTTTTCTTATAAGCTTATCATCGAACCAGATTTCACCGCCGCCGTATTCAGGCCTCTGGATCATGACCAGATCCCAGTGAATAGCGGAGCTGTTACCGTTAGGAGCTTCTTCATAGCTCATGCCTGGTGTGAAGTGAAAGCTTCCGGCGATTTTTTCGTCGAAGAGTATGTCTTTCATCGGTTCGGTAACGTATGGATTTACTCCAATGGCGAATTCTCCGAAGTATCTGGAACCATCGTCTGTATCCAGCATTTCGTTGATTTTTTCAGTGTCATTTGCTGTTGCTTTAACGATCTTGCCGTCTTTGATTTCAAACTTTATGTTCTCATAGGTAAAACCGTGATACAGCGATGGGGTATTGTACGATATCACTCCGTTGATGGATTCTCTGACAGGAGCCGTAAAGACCTCTCCATCTGGCACGTTGTTTTTACCATCGCATTTGATGCTTGGAATGTCTTTGATGGAGAAGGTGACGTCAGTGCCAGGACCTTTGAGGTGCACTTTGTCCGTCTTTTCCATAAGCTGCTGCAAAGGATCCATGGCTTTGCTCATCTTAGGGTAGTCCATAGTGCATACATCAAAGAAAAAATCCGTGAAAGCATCAAGACTGGTGCCGGCAGCCTGAGCCATAGAATTATTAGGGTACTTGAGAACGACCCATTTAAGATTATTTACTCTGTACTGTCCGGCTTCGTCTAAGCCTCTGCTGTATATTCCCTGTTTTATTTCCGGTACATCGGAAAGCTCTCCGGTGTTGTCGACAGCACGGATAGCTATAGATGCCTGCATATGCTTGAGTTCATCCAACAGGCATTGGTTCATGAAACCAATTTGATCTTCATCGCAGTCCATGCAGACTTCTCTGATGATACGCTGATCACGCACTGTTACGAAAGGCTTGCCACCTGCCTTATAGACGTCTCGGATGATCTGTTTGACCAGGCTTATGCAGCATTCGCCTTCGTATTCAATAATTACATTATCGCCTTTCTGTATATTGGTAGAATAGTTTACCAAAACATCAGAAAGCTTGATATCTCTGGAATCCATTTACATTCTCCTTAGTCTACTTCTTTACAGGTATGAACTTCGCCTGGTTCATCAAAGGGTGACGCAGTTTGATGGCTCCCTTGACAGGACATTCCATTACGCATGCGCCGCAGTAATAGCATTCGCCAGGATACATCACGATAGGGTGCTCCCCTTTGTTTTCGCTGTATACCAGCACATCTACCTGACACGCATCAGCACATTTGTTGCAGCCGATGCAGAGCTCGGAATCATAAGAAATAGGTGAGGCACTGCTTGTTACAGGGCTTGCATATAATTCAGCATTCTTATCGATTTTAGTCATTACAGCTCACCCCCAATATAATCCTGATTACGCTTTTCATATTCTTTCTCAACATCTCCGTAGTAATCATGTGGAACTATGCCTTTAACAGGCTTTCCATCGACCTGTTTGATGGTGATAAAGTGCCTGTCACTTTCAGGGTCCATTTCAGGATAATCAGTTCTAATGAAGTGTAACGGTTCTGAACTGGACTCTCTCATCATACATGCGTTAAGGATCATCTTGGAAACCTCCAGAATGTCCATTACCTCATGTGTCCTCATCAATTCGTGAGGATTCTGGCAGCCGATCTGTGGTACGACGTCAGTTTCGTAGCTCTCAAGAAGATCAAGACCTTCTGCAAGAAGCTCCTTGCACTTGGTGCCGCCGCAGTAATTCTGCATAGCCTTGGAAATACCCATATTCAGTTCGCGCCAGTCTATGCCGTTTTCCACGGTCAAAGGGTGGTACAGTCTGTTTTGCTCGGCCATTATATCGTCCTCAGCAATCTTGCCGAAATCGATAGTGCCTGTGTAGTCAGCAGCCTTACGTCCTGCATAATAACCGGTGGCACATGCTGAACCTGCGCAGTCTGATGCATAAAGCTGGTCGCCTGCTGCATAGATACCGTCTATATTAGTCTTAAGATCCCAGTCCTCAAGGATCCCGCCTGGAGCTCCAAAAAGCTGTCTTTCCTGTTCAAGGAAGGCGGCCGACTGCCAGCCGGTGCCATAGCTTTGAAGTATGTGTTTGGCAGGATCAAATCCTCGTTCAGTATAATTCTGATAGATAGGGACCTGAGTTTTTCCTTCCTGTCCAACCATCATGCCCCAGATAACTTTACGCTCCATTTCAGGCATCTTGCTAAGGTCGGCATAGAATGGAAGCTGATAGCCTCGCTTCATCAGTTCATCGAAAGGCATGGTCTCAGGACCACGGTAGTCATATTTCGCTTCATCGATGACGCCGCCCTTTAAAAAGAACTTCTGTCCCTTGGCAGGGTAGTATCTCTCAGAAACACTCTTGAGAACGTTACCGTCTCTGTCCAAATAAGGTATCTCTACACCGCGGGCATCGACCATTGAAGCCGCATACCACGTGTTATGATTGTTTCCTGCGCCATAAGGAGGGAAGCTTCTGCCAGCTGCAGAGAACTCTCCTTTTACGGATTTTTCCATCATGGTAAATTCAATGCCTGCACGATATCCCATGGCATGTCCGCTGCCAATCGACTGTGTTGGTCTGAATTCACAGAGGCCAACTGTGTCAGGATTGAACAGCCATACTCTGGCAGGCCTCGACATGGTCAGAATAGTTGCTTTCGCATTGAACACAATAAGACGTCCTGTTCTGACGTTCATTCCTATTGCACCTATGCCACGTTTGCTTTTTCCTTCTCCGGAAGTCAACAAAGCGGTAGCTTCGGTCCTGTCATATATTTTGACGCCGAGTTTCTTGAGCTCGTTGTACAAAGCCGGTTTGAAGGTGGTTCCCCAAACCCTCAAAGTATATCTGCTCTTATAGTCGTAAGCAAACATGAGCTTGGTTTCATCATCGCGGAATTCCGCACCTTTGAACTCGTCCTCGGTATCACGGATCTTACCGCCGAAGGATTCCATGTCAACAAGTCTGTCCCAGCCTTCGCGGCAGGTAATATATTGATAGATGCCGTTGCTGTAGTGGTCCTGCTCGTCTATATATGCCTCAGCGATTTCCTTTGGCGTTACAGTTGAGCAAGGATTTGTGCAGGCTGACTCCCAGTGGTCAAAGCCTGTACCCGCTGAACCGCTTCTCTTTGTGGCACCTTTTTCTACAAGAATGACAGATTTACCTTTGCGTGCCGCCGCGATCGCAGCGTAGCAGCCTGCAAGACCGCCGCCAAGAACCAGGACATCAGCCTGGACGTGTTCCTGGACGCCGAGCTCATTCTTATAGGGCCATTTATACTGACTCATTATAACTCCTCACTTTCTAAATTATATAATGCTTTAAATTTCTCGGTCAGATACCTGACATAGTAGTCAGGGTCGAATTTTTCGCCGCAAACGTTCTGCAGTATTTCATCTGAAGTGTAGATCATGCCAAACTTGTACATTTTGTCAGTCAGCCATGACAGCATCGGCTTGAAATCTGCGTTTTCGCAGCATTTGGTTATATCTACTGCCTTGGAAACGGCAGCCATAATCTGTGCTGAATATGCATTGCCAACAGCGTAGCTTGGGAAGTACCCAAAAGCGCCGCCAGCCCAGTGTGCATCCTGAAGTACACCACTTGTATCGTCGGGGACATCGATCCCAAGATATTCTTTATAAAGCCTGTTCCATGCGGAAGGTAGCTCGTCTACAGAAAGTTCATCTGCAAAGATCTTCTTTTCCAGCTCATACCGTACCATGATGTGCATGCAGTAGGTGAGCTCATCAGCATCGGTCCTGATAAGGCTTGGCTTAGCAATGTTGACACCGCGATAAAAGTCTTCAGCAGTAACGTCAGCCATTTCATCAGGGAACAGCTCTTTGATTCTAGGGAATATTAGCTGAACAAAGGGCAGGCTTCTGCCTATGTTGTTCTCCCACATTCTCGACTGTGACTCGTGAGTAGCGGTGGTTGCGCCGTGGCCCATTACCGAATGGATCAGGTCGTCTCCCACGTTAAGCTCATAAAGCGCATGTCCGCTTTCATGAATAACGCTATACAGGTTACTTGCCAGATCGTCTTCCAGATATTTCGTAGTGATACGAACATCATTCTTGGAAAATTCGATAGTGAAAGGGTGCTCTGTTTCTTTGATAGTGCATCTGCTCTTGTCAACAGACATAACATCCATGACGTAGTCGGAAAGCTCACTTTGCCTTGCAATATCGAACTTTTGATGCAGGAAATCCTCGCGAGGCTTTAAACTGCATTGGTTGATGCTCTTGATAAGTGGAACCAGTTTTTCTCTAAGCAGTGCAAAGAAAGGCTCCAGCTGTTCAACTGTCATGCCTTTTTCGAACTCGTCGAGAAGGGTGTTATATATGTTTGTCTCCTCCGGCTTAATGCATCTTGCATATTCTTTCTTCAGGTTTATTAGATTTTCCAGATAAGGTTTGAAGGTTTCAAAATCGTTATTGTCCTTGGCTATTTTCCAGTAATGATTACCATCATTCATAGCCATTTGCAAGGCCGATACCATTTCTGCAGGTACGCGTTCCAGCTTCTGTTGGTCCTCAAAAATTTCTTCAACCTCACGTCTGGTCTGCAGGTCCAGCTGGTCTTTAACGCTGGCCAGATCTTTGACGATTTCCATGAAACCTTTGTCAGTGGTAAGGTTATACTGTTCAACGCTGAGGATACCCATGGTATCGCTTAAAGTATCAGACGCACCATCAGGCATTCCGGTCGCTGCATCATACTGCATAAGACCGAGAGCATGCTCGTAGGCACGGTATTTCTTTTGATACTCCTTGAGTTTATCGATTTTCTCCTGCAAATTCATTGAATTCTCCTTATTATTATTTGATCTTACAGCAGGCAACAAAGTGGTCAGGTGCGATTTCTTCAAATGGAACGTCTGCACCTGTGCATTCTTCCGTTGCCAACGGGCATCTGTTTGCAAATCTGCATCCAGGCTTAGGATTGATAGGACTCGTTACCTCGCCCTTGATAGCCTTGATTTTTTTGTCCTTGCTCTCAATGCTGGGAACAGGGATCGCAGACAGCAAGGCTTTCGTGTAAGGATGCATAGGATTCGCGAATAGCTCGTCTGAACTGCATTTTTCTACGCACGTTCCCATGTACATAACCAGGATCTCGTTTGATATATGCTTTACAACGCTCATGTTATGAGTAATGAACATATAAGTAAGATTTCTCTCTTCTTGAAGGTCCATCAAAAGGTTCAATATCTGAGCCTGAATTGAAACGTCAAGGGCTGATACCGGCTCATCGCACACGATGAACTCCGGGTTCAGCGACAAAGCCCTGGCTACTCCAATTCTCTGCCGTCTTCCTCCATCTAGCTCATGAGGATATGCGCCGGTAAGTCTCTGTGCAAGGCCTACTGTATCCATAAGCTCTGAAACCTTATCATAAACTTCTATTTTGCTTTTATACATTTTATTTACTATCATAGGCTCAGCAATCAGATCTTGAACGCACATTCTTGGATTGATGCTGGAGTATGGGTCCTGGAATATCATCTGAAGCTTAGGACGGATGACTTTCATCTGCCTTTTCTTATAGTGTGTGATATCCACGCCATCATATATGATCTTGCCAGATGTAGGTTCATGGAGTTTCATTACGGTTCTGCCAAGAGTGGATTTGCCGCAGCCGGACTCTCCTACAATACCCATGGTTTCACCTTTGTTGATAGTCATGGTAACACCATCAACTGCATGAAGGCGTTTGCCTTTAGCTACGTCAAAGTATTTCGTCAGATCGTATAGCTCAATTAGTGGTGTACTCATTATTCTACCTCCTTGTCAGCGGCGGTAAAGCCCTCAAATCCATCAAACAGATGACATTTGATTCTATGCTTGCCGTCTTCAAATGAACAAGGGTTGACTTCTTTACATATGTCCATACATTTAGGACATCTAGGTGAGAATGAACATCCCTTTGGCAGATCAGTAGGATCCGGCATCAAACCCTCGATAGGATGAAGCCTGCGCTCGTTCTTTTCTATATTTGGTATTGAACCGAACAGTCCCTCAGTATACGGATGATGATTTTCTCCAGTAAAGATATCCTCCAAAGTTCCGTATTCGATGATTTCACCTGCATAGATGACTCCTACGTTGTCACAGGTCTCGGCTATGATGCCAAGGTCATGAGTAATCATAATCATGGCAGTTCCAAGCTTTTCCTTCAAGTCAGTCATCATCGTCAGAACCTGGGCCTGAATGGTTACATCTAGAGCTGTTGTAGGTTCATCAGCGATGAGCAGGGAAGGGTTGCAGGCAAGGGCGATAGCTATAACTACACGCTGCTTCATGCCCCCGGAAAACTGGTGAGGGTACTCTTTCTTACGTGAAGCAGGGATGCCTACCATTTCAAGGCTTTCTTCAACACGTTTTTCGATTTCTGCTTTGGTTTCATTGTTATCGTTATGCAGCTGCAGAGATTCGGCAATCTGATCTCCAACGCTCATGACCGGGTTTAAAGCGGTCATAGGATCCTGGAATATCATAGATATCTTTTCTCCTCTGATTTTCTGCATTTCTTTATCTGTAAGGTCAAAAAGATTCTTCCCATCAAAGTCTATTTCACCTTTTAGCACTCTTGCATTTCTTTCTGGCAAAAGCCTTAATATTGCCAGTGCGGTCGTAGTTTTACCAGCACCGGTTTCGCCGACCAGTCCAACAGTTTCGCCTTTGTTTAGTTCAAAGGAAATGCCATTTACAGCCTGAACTGTCTCAAGATCGGTCTTGTATATGATTTCAAGGTCTTTGACCTCTAATAGTTTCTCACTCATTTTCTTACCCCCATTAATCCTTTAGTTTAGGGTCGAAAGCATCACTTATGCCATCGCCGACAAGGTTGAAGCCCAGTGCTGCGATTACGATGAATATACCAGGTATATACAGCAGGTATGGTGCTGAGAACATGAAACTCTCAGCATCCGACAGCAATGCACCCCATTCAGGTGAAGGCGGTTGAACGCCCATGCCCAGATATGACAGGCCTGATGCAGAAAGGATCATGGTAGCGATGTTCATAGTAAGTGTTACTATGATAGGACCCATGGAGTTAGGTATTATATATCTGAATATGATCCTTAAGTCAGATGCACCATAAGATCTTGCTGCTTCTACATATTCTTCATCGGTAAGGCCGATGACTACGGATCTGACCATTCTGACCATGCTAGGGATACAGGAAATAGTCAAAGCGATAAGCAGGTTGGTCATGCTTGCACCAAGGGCTGCTACTACTGCCAGTGAAAGCAGGATAGGAGGTACTGTCATAACTACATCTGTTACACGCATGATGATATTATCTACAGCTTTACCATAGAATGCTGCGATAGCTCCCAGGAATCCACCAATTATCATGGAGAGGACACTTGATGAAACGCCTATCCAGAGTGATGATCTGGAACCATGTATGATTCTGGCAAACTCATCGCGTCCGTATTCGTCCTGTCCAAACCAGTGATGGAGGCTAGGACCAGTAAGACGTTCAGATATGTGCTGTGTTACACAATCACTGTAAGGACAGATAACATCTGCAAATATAGCGATAAAGATAACGAATACCATTAGGACCAGGCCGATCATTGCAGGCGTACTCTTTTTGTAGCGCCTCCAGATTTCCTTGCCCTGTCTGTTTTTCTTAGATTTTCTCTTCTTTGGAACTGCAGGTACAGCAGTTTCAGGAGATGTTATTTTTTCTGCTAAATTACTACTCATCTTCAATTCCTCCTAACCTTTGTATTTTGCCTTGATCCTAGGATCAATGTAAGCGTAGAGTATATCTACTATTAACATGACAACCAGGAACAGGGCGGCCAGAAACAGGGTCGCGGCCATTACTGTAGGTGTATCTTTCTGCCTTATAGCTGTAACTGTCAATCTTCCAAGTCCAGGCATACCGAATACTGTCTCGATGATTACTGCTCCGCCTAAGCTGGCACCAAAGTTCATTCCAAGAGAAGTTACGATAGGCAGCATGGCATTTTTCAATGCGTGTTTCCAAACGACCAACTTTTCAGGAGCACCCTTTGATCTCGCTGTACGTATATAGTCTGCTCGTATAGTTTCCAGTACTGTGGCACGTGTAAGCCTCATTGTCGGGGCTGAACCGCCAAGAGTTAATGTCAGTACAGGGAGTATATAACCCTGCCATGTGTCTATTCCGCTTGAAGGAACCAGACCAAGCTTAAGAGCAAATACCAGCATGAGCATAAGTCCAAGCCAGAATCCAGGGATAGCTGACAGGAACATAGCTATAGTAGTAAGAGAAGTGTCCAGTACGGAGTACTGCTTGACTGCGGAAATGATACCAAAAATAATTCCGATTATGCTGCTGAGTATCATTGACCAGAATGCAAGCCAGAAAGTATTAGGAAATCTGTGAATGATCTCCGAGAATACAGGCCTCTGGGTACGGTATGAGATACCGAAGTCTCCATGCAGTATGTTTTTGATATAGTTGAAGAATTGCACAAAGAATGGCTGATCTACGCCAAGCTTGTGGTTCAAAGAATCAATTGCCGACTGCTTGGCAGTGATACCAAGTATTAACGATCCAGGATCACCGGGTGAAAAGTACATGATGGTAAACACCAGAAATACAGCGCCCAGTAATACAGGAATTGAGAATAATATTCTTTTAATGACATACTTATACATTTATTATTCCTCCGATTTAATAAAACTTTGGTGTTGTTTTATGACAATTTTAGACTGTTTTGTAAATTAAGTCAATAATTTTGCAAAATATTTCCGAAATAATATTGCAAAATTTTAAATTGTTTGATAATATATCATTATATTAAATTATGAAAGGAGGTATCCTGAAGAAATGGAGCTACTAGAAAAATTAACTCAGGCCTGGGGCGTTTCCGGAAGGGAAAGGCAGGTCAGAGAAATCATCAAGCAGGAAATCCTTTCCTACGTAGATGAAATGCATATTGATGCAGTGGGTAACCTGATAGCTGTCAAGCATGGCGTCAAATCGCCGGATAAAAAGAAGATAATGTTATCTGCCCACATGGATGAGATCGGCTACCAGGTGACCAGAGTAGATAATGATGGAAAAATCAAGGTCTGTGAAGTTGGCTGGACTTGGACGTCTTCCATATACAATGACAAAATTATCTTTCAGAATGGTGTTGTTGGAGTCGTTGGATGTGAAGGACCCATAGAAGAGGCCAAACGTGATTCTACCAAATTATATGTAGACATCGGTTGCACTACTAAAGAGGATGCCGAAAAGTATGTTAAAGTAGGAGACTATGCAGGGTTCATCGGCAAGTATTACGAACTTCAAAACGGAAGGATATCTGCCAAGACGCTGGATAACCGTGCGGGATGTTATGTCCTAATCGAAGCGCTTAAACGCAATCACGGTGACGGACCAAATGATGTTTATTATGTTTTCTCAGTGCAGGAAGAAGTAGGATGCCGCGGTGCAGTGACTGCAGCGGCAAGCATCAAGCCAGATATAGGAATTTCCATAGATGTAACACCGGATCACTTCTATCCAAGCGACCTTCAGGGTTCAAATGCAGTTGGCGAAGGAGTAGGAGTTAAGCTGGGTGATCCTTCTGCTATGCTTGACGAGTACCTGGTAGATGAAATGCTCGCCTGCTGCGAAGAAAACAACATTAAATATCAGAGAGATGTTATGGACAGAGGCGGCACGGATGCCAGCAGCATCAATATGTCCAACGTAGGAGTCCGTGTTTGTGGAATTGCCATAGTTGACAGATTCCCTCATAGCCAGAGCTCGGTTATCTCCAAGGATGATGTCAATGGAGCCATCGAACTAGCCGATAAATATACTAGAAGAATTTTTAAGTTTGAAGAGTAAGAGTAACTTTTATTAAATATCGAGTTAGATTATTGAATGGAGGAAAAGAAATGAAGAAGAAACTCACTAAAGTGGGAGTACTGGTACTGGCTGTCGTAGTATCAGTAGGAATGATGGCCAGCTGCGGCTCGACATCAAAGAGCAAGAGCGACAACGCTGTTGTAGTAGCTGTAGATGCAGATTACAACAATCTGAATCCATGCACTATGAGTACTACAGAAGAATCCAGAACAAATGATCAGATTTATGACACATTGCTTGCCAAAAACAATGATGATCAGACAAAGCTGGAGTCAAGAGTAGCTAAGAAATGGACAACAAGCAAGGATGGAAAATGTTATACATTCTATCTGCGTAAGGGCGTAACATTCCAGAACGGAACAAAGGTAACGGCCAAGGACGTCAAGTTCAGTCTTGGGCAGTTTAAGAAATCTGAATATCAGGGTTCAGTTGTAGACGGTTATTCTCACAGCACAATAGTAAATGATTATGAAATCAAAGTATATACGACATCAGTATATGCGCCTTTCCTGGCAAACATGTCTCAGATGTACATTATGAGTAAAGACTATTACAACAAAGTCGGAGCTAAGACATTTGCTCAGAAGCCTATAGGCTGTGGACCTTATAAGTTCTCAAGTCATGAAGATGGCAGCAAGTGGATATTAAAGTCATACAGCAAATATTATAGAGACGAAGCTTCTATCAAGAAGATTACTTTCAAGGTAATTGCAGATGCTTCATCAAAGGCAGTTGGACTTCAGACCGGTGAAGTAGACTTTGCAGACTTGAGTGATGCGTCAGCATACAGTCAGGTAAAGAGTAAGAAGAATGTTAAGGTCGAGAAGATCGATCAGACAAACTTTGCATTCGTAGCAATGAACACACAGAAGAAACCATATAACAACGTTAAATTCCGTCAGGCAGTAAACTACGCAGTTGATCGTAAGGCACTGGTAAAGAGCGTTGCTGAAGGGTTGGGAGATCCAAACTCCAATCTGCTTTCAAGAGACAGATTTGGATATTCCAAGAGTGAAAAGCAGTATTCATATGATAAGAAAAAGGCTAAAGCATTGCTTAAGGAATGTGGCATCACAGGGACCTATGACCTTGGAACAATGTACGTAGCTGAAAAATATAAGTCAATGGCACAGGTAATCCAGGATGAGTTGAAGGCAGTTGGTCTGAAGACAAACATCGAAATCCTTGAATTCAATACTTATCTGAGCAAACTGCAGCAGGGCGACTTTGGAATTACATGCCTGCAGATGGATCTGAACGGAGATACTCAGCAGGTATCAATGGCATTGACAAAGCAGTACATAGGAATGGCCAACAATGCACGTTGGAGTGATCCTAAGGTAGAAAACTGGTTTGACCAGGCTGTACAGACAATAAACAAGAAAGATCGTGAAGCACTGTATGTGAAAATATTCTCATACGTTCAGGATCAGGCAGTATATTGCGTACTATACAACCCAACTCTGTTATATGCTCATAACAATGAGTTGACTATACCTACGATACCTAATGATGGATCATATCACGTATATGACTTCAGTTGGGAATAATAATAAGTTACTCGAATTTTGTATAAAGCCTATACAAGCATGAAAGAAATAGTGCGGGCAGTTTACCTGCCCGCACTATTTCACTATATGTATACGGAGAGCGAATTGAAAAATGACTGAAATTAAGAAGAGCTTCTTTAATAAGGATTTTACTCTGGTCGTAATAGGGCAGATAATATCTCTATTCGGCAATGCTATCCTGCGATATGTGCTGCCGCTTTATCTGCTTAACCAGACACATTCAGCAGCTCTTTTCGGAGCTGTTTCGGCATGTGCAATAATACCTATGGTAGTATTTGCACCAATAGGCGGAATCGTTGCAGACAGAGTAAACAAAAGAAACATTATGGTAGCACTGGACTTCATTACTGCGGGAATAATGGCGACTTATGCATTCTCTCTTGGGAAGACTGATATGGTCATTACCATAATTATCGTCCTTATGCTGCTATACGGTATCAGCGGCGCTTATCAGCCGGCGGTACAGGCATCGATCCCGGTGCTAGAAAAAAAGGAAAATTTGAATTCGGCCAACGCGATGATCAATATGGTGAACTCTCTTTCCAGCATGTTTGGACCAGTCATCGGCGGAATAATCTACGCACCTTTGGGCATTTACCCGGTGCTTTATATCAGTATTATATGCTTCACTGCATCGGCAGTAATGGAAATATTCATCTGCATACCGTTTGTTAAAAGAGAAAATAATAAAAATGCCTTTGCCATTGCAGGAGATGACCTGCGGGACGGAGTCAAATACATTACTAAGGGCAATCCGATAACAGGACAGATGGCACTGGTTTCATGCGGCATCAACCTGATACTTTCGGCATTAATAACCGTAGGACTTCCAGTAATAATCACAGAGTACCTTGGCTTTAAGCAGGCTACAGGCAACGAGCTGTACGGATACGCGTTGGGAGTGATGGGAGCAGGCGGTCTGGCAGGAGGATTTCTGGCAAGCCTGCTAGGCAAAAAGCTCAGGATCAGGTACGCATACCTTTGCATACTTGGCAGTACGCTGGCACTTATTCCCATGACGTTTGCGGTAGTGTTTACGTCAAGACCGTATCTGTCGTATTTTGAAATAATAGTGCCATGCTTTATGATGACGGTGCTGGCATCACTGTACAACGTCCAGACATCATCATATTATCAGTTATCCACGCCAGGTGAACTGTTGGGCAAGGTCATGGCCTTTATGTCGTGCATCTCCATGTGCGCAAGTCCCATCGGGCAGGCAATCTACGGCGTACTCTTTGAAGCACTGCGAAGCAGGATGTATATAATAACGCTGGTTTCGCTGGCGTTTGGTCTGGTGCTGTCGTACTGTTCAAAGATAACCATTGCCAAGATACCACAGGACTAACAGAAGACAAAAATGGAACTGCTGCATTACGCAACAGTTCCATTTTTCGTTTGTTAATATATAACATTAGGTAAAAAGATGTTACTTGGTTACAGTGATAGTTACAACTACCGTATCCTTTGCACTTCCGTGAGTCAGATCATAGTCATAGCCGTCTGTAGTCTTGCCTTTAGTAACTGTGCCGTTTGAGCTTGCAGTTACATCCTTTACAGTGTATCCAGCAGCAGGTGCTACTGTGAACTGTACGTCTGTAAATGATTTGTTAGTAACTGTGGCTGCGCTCTTAACGTTATTGCCGTTAGCATCTACGACTTTGAAAGTAACGCCAATGCCATCGTAGAACTGAGTTGTAGATGTGATGCCGTCATCAGTTGAACCTGTGCCTGCCTTAACCTTCTTGATAGTTATGTTCTTGCTTACTGTACCCTTGATAGTCTTAGTACCGTAAACATAGATAGTTACCTTCTTGCTTGAAGTGATCTTGCTGCCTTTGCCAACGTACAGATTGTGGATGTAGCAAGCCTTTGCTTTGCCGTTATTGCCATTGGCAAGCTTTACATTCCACTTTGAATGATTTGTCATCTTGACGTTGATAGGGTTGTTGATCTGCTTGTGAGCTACATTGTAGAATGCACCGATCTTCTTATAGTCGGTCAATCCGCCTGTACGATAGTCGCCATGAGTGTAAGCGTTCAAAGTAGTTCCGTTAGCCATTCTCTTGCCTGCGGCAGTCAGATGGTAGCCGTAGGATGATGAAATAGTTCCGTTAACTGTAGCTTTGCTCATTTTTACGTTCAGCTTCTCTGTGTTGTTGTAGATGTTGTTCCAGATATTGCCTGTGTAAGTGCCGTTCTTGAAAGTCGTATTGCTGGCACTGATCGATGCTGCGCCTGCAGTTGCTTTGTCGCCGGTGTCGCTTGTCTTATAAGATGTAACTCCCGGGTTGCCTGCATCGTCAGACTCTACCAGTTCAACCAGAGTGCCGCCCCATTTGTGAGACTTGCCAAGCTTAACCTTTGTATTATCGAAGATAACATTGGTGTAGCCTTTGTTTGCCTTGCCGGACTTGATCTGAACGCCTGTATCCTTTGCGCTCAAAGTTGAATTCTTGAGGGAAATAGTTCCGCCATTGTTCTGCTGTGTCATGATGCCGATACGTCCTGATTTCAGCAGTGACTTGTTATAGTATGCTGATGATGTGCTGGAAGCCATGATCTGAATGTAATCAGGGCTGTAGAACTTGACGTTAGTGAACTTGTCATGAACGCCTGAATCAGCATATGCAACGTATCCGGAGCCCTTCATGGTGAATCCATATGTAGTTCCATTCAACTTCTTTGTTGCAGTGTATATCTTGCCGCTCTTAACTTTCTCTACTGAGCCGATACCTGCGGTGACGCCTGTAACGTTCAAAGCATACTGATTGTTATTCTTCTCATAGCTTGTGCCTGAGTCAGTTGAAAGTACGCCCCAGCCTGAGGATGCGATAAGTGAATTAGTGTAGATTCCCTGTCCGCTTCCAAGTATATTGGTTGCACGAACTGTGCCTTCAATACCGAGGGCAAATGGAGTACGCTTCATCATAGGTACTACAAGTGCATCGTATTCATCGTTTGTATCGTTTGTCTCTTCTGCATAAATAACAGAATTGTTGATCTTCAGGATTCCTTTGCCCTTGGCAGCAGCTGCAGTACGGATAACGCCCTGCGTATGAACGTATGAATTGTTCAGGTTTACTGTTGATACAAGGTCAGAAGTTGTCGTGTCAGACTTCTTAGCTGTCTTGGAACTTGTAGGAGCTCCACCAGGAGCAGCTGTTGCATTTCCTGAAGTCTCAGCCAGTATAGCCGCACCTTCGCCCTGGAAGTCATTAGCGCCGTCGCCAACAAAGTTCAGCTTCATGTTGTTGATGCTGTAGGCAGTGTTCTTTGTCTTGCTGTCAACGATGATTCCGTTGAAGAATCCGCCGTTTGAAGTAAGACTGCCGTTGCTGATGCTTGATGCATCATAAGTTGAGTTCTTCAAAAGTGATGCGATGGTTTCAGTTGAAGCTATTGCACCGTCCTGTACCTTAAGTGCGGAGCGGTATGTGTACTGTGCAGTATTTCCGCCCATGTTGCCAAACTTGGCATCCTCGGAATATGTGTCTGTACCTGCGGTTGCGGCAAATTCATAAGTGCCGGCTGCCAGCGCAGTTTTATTGTTGATTGCTTTGATGATATCGATCTGCTGATTGTTGACAACCAGAGTCAATACGCCGGTCTTGATCTTGATAGTACCAGTATTGCTGCTGTCACTCTTATCTGCCAGAGTTACCTCTGTGATATTGGATGAAGCAGATGGTGAATTGATAGTATCGTTGCTTGTAGCCTTGGTTGCTACATAATTGCTACCGGTTTTATAACCTGTTATTGTAACAGTTTTCCCAGCCAGATTCGTTGGAATCGTAGGCTGTGTCAAAGTCTCTGTTGTGGTGCTGTCTGCATGTGAAGTGACGGCTGTGCTATCCTGTGAAGCTAGCATATAGCCTATGCCTGGCATGCCAAAGCCTATTATGATTGCCAGAGACAAAAGAACAATCAATATTTCCTTGCTTATTGATTTTACATTCTTACCCATTTGAAAGTTCTCCTCTCATAAGAAAGACAATCAACCACTCACTGATTTACCGAATAAAGAAAGTGATATAATCGTCTTGTGTGATAATTATGTCTGCACCTATAAACAATTCTCACCTCCTTTTAAACATTCGTCAGACTTTATAAACATTCATAATATAAATATAGTGCGTAATCAGGAAGGTGTGTAATCACAAATTTGCGATAATTCACATAATGAAAAAGATATAACGACTGCTTCCATGCTGTAATCCGTTGAAGCTACCCATGTTGAGAGCAATGGCTTTTGCCGAGTTGGAAAAAAAGAATATCAAAATAATTTTGGATATAAAACTGGCACCATTTATGCACTGGGTGTATAAATGGTGCCTTCATCAGAGAACCAATCGCGTTCAAGAAATAATTGAGAGAGTGCTTATGACGACAGACCCAGTGATCTGAAATCCAGCTATATAATATAATAGCAGTTTAGGTATATTAAGCCTGATAAGGCAAGCCGTTCTCAAACATTATGTTGCATTACTATAAACTTGCCATAACCACAAAAAACTAGTTAACACCGCATATATATTTATGGTATAATGTTCGAGGAATGTACATACGAATAACAAGGAGAATTTATGGAACCTAAATATAAGAGAGTGTTGTTAAAAATCAGCGGTGAAGCGCTGGCAGGCGATGACAAGTTTGGAATAAACGAGGAAATGACCGTTAAGGTCGCCAAGGAGATCAAACAGGTCAGAGACCTTGGTGTAGAAGTCGCTATTGTAGTAGGCGGCGGAAACTTCTGGCGCGGTAGAAGCAGTCAGGAGATGAAAAGAGAAACGGCAGATTATATCGGAATGATGGCCACCGTTATGAATTCACTGGCACTTCAGGATGCACTTTTGAGAGAAGGAATACCTGCAAGAGTACAGACTTCCATAACTATGAGGGAAATCGCTGAACCGTATATCTGGCGCAAGGCTTTGAAAGAGCTCGATGACAAAGACGTTGTAATATTTGGAGCTGGGATCGGCGAGCCGCATTTCTCTACGGATACTGCAGCAGCATTAAGAGCAGTAAATATAGAGGCAGATATGATATTGCTGGCAAAAAATATAGATGCAGTTTACTCAGACGATCCTGTTACTAATCCTAATGCAGTTAAATTTGATAAACTTACCATGCGAGAGGTAATCGACAAGAATCTGAAGGTCATGGACCTTACTGCAGCGACGATCTGCATGGAAAATAACATGAAGATACAGGTCTTTGGACTTGCTGAGGAGAACAGCATGCTAAAGGCTGTATGTGGCGAAAACATCGGCACTTTAATAGAGTAGGAGGAAAACATTATGAGCCATTCACACAAGAACTTAGAAGAAAAAATAGAAAAAACCATGCAGGTCTTGAAAGAAGACCTCAACACAGTTAGAGCAGGAAGAGCTAATCCGGCGCTTTTGGACAAAGTCATGGTGGATTACTATGGAACCCCAACTCCTTTGAAGAACCTGGCGAATATTTCAGTACCAGATCCAAGGAGCCTTCTGATAACACCGTTTGATCCTAAATCAGTAGGAGAAATCGAAAGAGGTATCAATTCTGCTAACATCGGAATCACACCGAACAACGACGGAAAATGCGTAAGGCTTGAGATCCCGCAGCTGACAGAGGAACGCAGAAAAGAGCTGACAAAGACTACCAAGAAGATGGGAGAAGAGGCAAAGGTTGCTATTAGAAATCTGAGAAGAGAATCAAATGAAGCAATCAAGAAACAGCAGAAAGACGGCGAAATAACCGAAGACGATATGAAGGAAGATCTGGATAAAGTCCAGAAGACCACAGATAAGGCAGTCAAAGATATCGACGAGATGGTTACAGCAAAAGACAAAGAAATTTTAGAAGTTTAATATTGACGAAAAGTGTGGCTGTAATTTGCAGCCACATTGAATTATATGAGGAAAGATATGTTAGATATGGAGAGAATGCCTGCTCATGTTGCAATAATTATGGACGGTAATGGCAGGTGGGCGACCAGGCATAACGTTTCCAGATTGACGGGACATAATGCCGGCATGGAATCCATGAAGGAAATAGTCAGATGCTCATCAGATCTGGGAATCAAATATCTGACCGTGTACGCTTTTTCGACTGAGAACTGGAAACGTTCGCAGGAAGAGGTCTCTGGCATTTTCAAATTGCTGGTCAAGTTTGTGAAGCTTGACCTGGACGAACTGGATGAGAAAAATGTACGTGTCAGAGTGCTCGGTGATTATAGCGTTATTCCTGCAGCGGCAAGGAAGAGTCTGGACAAGACTCTCGAGACTACAAAGAATAATACAGGCATGCAGTTCAATATAGCTTTGAACTATGGAAGCCGTGACGAGATCACCAATGCGGTACGCGGTTTGGCAGAGGATGTCAAGCAGGAAAGATTAAATGTAGAAGATATAGACGAGGCAACCATTAGCCGCTACCTTTATACGGGTGACTCGAATGGCAACGTTCCGGATCCGGATCTGATCATAAGAACCAGCGGAGAAGAGAGACTCTCCAATTTTATGCTGTGGCAGAGCGCATATAGTGAATTCGAATTCACAGACGTTTTGTGGCCGGATTTCACACCGGAAATTTATGAAGAAATGCTGGAAAATTATCAGTTGCGTGACAGACGTTTTGGAGGAAGGAAGTAGTAGAGGAATGAAAACTAGAATTATTTCAGGCATATGTATGGTGCCATTCCTGGCGCTGATTTACTTTGGAGGCGTTTGGCTGGCGGCACTTTGCATATTTGTAGGCTTTGTGGGAGTCAGAGAATTTTACAACGGCTTTAGAGCTATGGATGTACATCCATCATCGCCTATCGGATATGGCGCACTGGTGGTATTGTATTTCATTCACGGCATGTGTGCATATGGAGGCTGGACTAACGAATACGAGCTTTTGCTGGCATGGCTGGCTTTCAGCATCATCATATGTTCTATCTATATGTTCAACGCCAAGAAAATACACCCGTTCGATGCCATGGCAACTATGATAGGGATAATATATATCGAGTTTTTCTCGTTCCATGTAGTTCTGGTAGATAACACCGGTGAGTATTCCATACTCGTATGGCTGGTACTTCTGTCGGCGTTTGGTTCAGATATTTGCGCATATTTCACAGGCGTATTCCTTGGCAAGCATAAGCTTTGCCCGGATCTGTCGCCGAAGAAGACTATTGAAGGCGCAGTAGGCGGGGTAATTGGAAGTGCCATCGTGTGCGGACTTTTCGGATATTTCTTCTGCCCACAGTTCCTGGTACACTGCATAATCATAGGCTTTGTAGGTTCTGTGATTTCAATGTGCGGCGACCTTACAGCTTCGGCTTATAAGAGAAAGATGGGCATTAAGGATTACGGAAATCTGATTCCTGGACACGGCGGTATAATGGACCGTTTTGACAGCGTAATGTTCACGGCACCGTTCGTTTACTATTACATAATTTTGATTTTGATGAATTTCCAATAGGAGAATAAATGACTGATATAAAAAGAGTAGCAATCCTGGGAAGCACTGGTTCTATCGGTACCCAGGCTTTAGATGTGATACGTGAAAACCCTGACAGATTCAAGGTCACAGCACTCACATGCGGTCAGAACGTAAAGCTGCTGGCTAAGCAGATAGAAGAATTCAATCCGGAAATCGCAGTTTGCCAGACACAGGCAGATGCTGTGATCTTATCGGGTATATATACAGGTACACAGTTCTTTGCAGGCGAGGAAGGGCTGGTATCAGCGGCAGAATCGTCATGCGACATTTTGCTCAACTCACTTATGGGCATGCGCGGACTAGTTCCTACATACCATGCAATAATGGCGGGCCACGATATTGCGTTGGCTAACAAAGAAACACTTGTCGCTGGGGGACATGTAATAATGGATGCTGCAGCCACAAAGGGAGTAAAACTGCTTCCGGTGGACAGTGAGCATAGTGCTATCTTCCAGTGTCTAGAGGGAAACCGTGGCAAGAAGATCAAGAAAATCCTGCTCACCGCATCAGGTGGACCTTTCAGAGGCTGGGAGCTTGAGAAACTTCGCAAGGTAAAGCCAGAAATGGCGCTGAAACATCCAAACTGGAGCATGGGTCAGAAGATAACCATAGACTCTGCGACGATGATGAATAAAGGCCTGGAAATGATAGAAGCCAAATGGCTTTTTGATGTTGATATCAAAGATATAGAAGTGCTTGTACACCCACAAAGTATAATGCACTCTGCAGTTGAATTCAGCGATACATCTATTATCGCACAGATGGGACTGCCTGACATGAGGATACCTATAAGCGTTGCACTGGGATACCCTGACAGGCTGAATTTCCCTGGCGAGGAGCTGAACTTCTTTGAGGAAGCGTCCAAGCTGACCTTTGAGAAACCGGATATGGAAGTCTTCAAGTGCATGAAGCTGGCCATCAAAGCATCAGAGGCAGGCGGCAGCTATCCTGTAGCAATGAACGCAGCTAACGAAGTACTGGTAGCAGCATTCCTGGATAAGAAGATAGGATTCACGGATATACAGGATGGAATAGAAAGAATACTAGATGAGCATGTTTCGACGGGAACGCCGGAGCTTGATGACATTATAGCGATAGACAGGGAGACGAGAGAAAAGGTAGAAAGAGAAATCATATGCTGACAGCAATACTGGCAATAGTACTATTTGTTATACTGATATTTCCCCACGAGCTGGGGCACTTTATCGTGGCAAAAGCAGTCGGAGTAAAGGTAAACGAATTTGCATTCGGTATGGGACCGGCAATCTGGAAAAAGCAGAAGGGTGAAACTCTGTATGCCATAAGGATATTTCCTATAGGCGGCTATTGTGCCATGGAAGGTGAGAATGAAGAGTCAGATAACGACCGCGCATTCAACAATAAACCAGGCTGGGCCAAGATACTGGTGCTGGTAGCAGGTTCTGCAATGAACGTGCTGATTGCCGTGGTTATTTTATCGATAATGGTAGGCATAGTCGGTTCGCCGACAACGACTATCAGCAAAGTTCAGGCAAGCAGCCCGGCATATACTGCAGGCATTCAAAGTGGCGATGAAATCACCGCAGTCAACGGCACAGCTGTAAAAAGCTGGAATAACCTGAGTACTTTGATCCAAAACAATAAGAAAGCTAAGGAAATCACTGTAAAGCGTGACGGACAGACTATGACGTTTACTGTAACCCCGGAAAAGACCGAAGGAAGATATATTATAGGAATCACGCCTACTATGAAGCATAATGCTTTTACGGCGGTGAAGAACGGCTGCATTTCATCGTGGCAGATGACAAAGACCATGTTCGTGTCACTGAAACAGTTGTTTACCGGTCAGGTATCTACAAAGAATCTGCAGGGCCCGGTGGGCATAGTGTCAATGGTACATCAGTCGGAGTCCTATGGATTATACTATTTCTTCTATTTGCTGGCTTTCATCAGTTTGAACCTGGCGATAATCAACATGCTGCCGCTGCCAGCACTTGACGGTGGACGTATTGTATTCGTAATCATAAGGGCAGTAACAGGGAAGATGATAACAGACGAGATAGAAGGCAGGGTCCACGCTATAGGCCTGATGCTGTTGCTGGCACTTATGGTGTATGTAACGTGGAACGATATAGTGAGGTTGTTCACATGAGTAAAAGAGTAATGGTCAGAGACGTCGCAGTAGGCGGCGGGGCTCCGGTTTCCATACAGTCGATGACAAACGTTGATTCCAGAGATGAGAAGGGGCTTATCGAACAGATAGCACGCCTCAAAGACGCAGGATGTGAGATAATAAGGATCGCGGTACCTGATCAGGAATCGCTTGACGTTTTCGGAAGTATTCGCAACAAGACAGATATGCCGCTGGTGGCAGACATTCATTTTGATTACAGGCTGGCTATAGGTTCTATTAAGGCTGGAGCAGACAAAATCCGCATCAATCCGGGAAATATCGGATCGCCAGAACGTGTCAAAGCTGTAGTAGATGTGGCAAAGGAACACGGTATTCCTATTAGAGTAGGAGTAAATTCCGGCTCGCTGGAGAAGGACATCGTCGCAAAGAATAACGGCGTCACAGCAGAAGGCCTTGCAGAAAGTGCACTTCGCAATCTTAAGCTGATAGAGGATATGGGGTATGATGATCTGGTGGTTTCTATCAAATCATCTAATGTTGCCATGAATTATCAGGCACACCAGATAGCTGCAGCAAAGACTGAGCATCCATTCCATATAGGGATAACCGAGGCGGGAACAGTACGCCGCGGGAAGGTCAAGTCAGCTGCTGGCGTAGGAGCACTTTTGCTGTCGGGAATCGGCGATACCATGCGAGTTTCTTTGACTGCAGACCCTTGTGAAGAAGTTTACTTTGCCAAGGAAATACTGGAGGCTATAGGTCTCCGTAAGAGCAAATTCGATATTGTTTCCTGCCCGACATGTGGCAGGACGAGAATAGATCTGGAAAGTCTGGCATCGGATGTTGAAAACCGTCTGGCTGCCATGGATGACTTGCCTGAAGGACTTAAAATCGCAGTCATGGGTTGTGTAGTAAACGGGCCTGGAGAAGCAGCAGAGGCTGATTATGGCGCATGCGGCGGAGACGGCAAAGGCGTTATAATTGCACAGGGAAAGGTCATCAAGACCGTTGACGAAAAGGACATTGCAGACGAATTGATCAAGACTATCAGAGAGGGAAAATGAACAAATTACTAGAGGAAAATATAAGCTGGCCGCTTATCGAAGGTGATAGCAGCGGTCAGATGGAATGTGAAATCGACGAAGCATTCATCAAAAAAGAGACTGGCGTTCTAACCGTGATCATCAGCCTCAATTTTGTTGTGCCGATCCAGGATGACCAAAGGATACAAAAGGCGCTTAAGGCCTCGATCCCCGATATCTCAGGAGTCGATATCTCTTATAAATACGATAAAGAACACATGGTTATCAGCCGTGATGCTATCATCAAGCTATTCGTTCCGCGCATGACGCGTGATTCAAAGTCGTCGCTCAGAAATACAGTCAGAGCAGACCGTGTGGAAATAAGCGGAGATACAGTTGAAATAGCTACACTTGGCAAGGTAGCAATGACAAGCCTGAACAATAAACTTTCTAAAGAATTCAAGGATGATCTCTCAAATGTATTTGGGATACACGTGGATGTTACCTTTGTTAACGATGAAGAACTATACCAGGAGAAGGCCAAGGCACTTGCAAAGACACAGGTAGTGCCAGTACAGCCAGCCAATGCTGCGCCGGCAGCACAGTCAGCGCCAGCAGCAGGTGGACAGACGGCGCCAAAGACCACAGAGAAGAAGTCGCCGAAGGGTGGCCGTATCATGGGCAAAAAGATAGCAGGTGAAGAGACCCCGCTGTCAAGCCTGACGGCAGAGTTGGGTCACGTAGTTATCAGTGGCATGCTTTTCAAGAAAGAAGCTCGTGCAATAAAGAACGGACGCCAGATGATAACATTGCTGATCACTGATAAGCGGACATCTACTTGTCTGAAGATATTTGCTAAGGATGACAAGTGGGAAGAGATGAATGACAAGCTTGTATTGGGAAATTATATCAAAGCTGGCGGAGATACAGAGTGGAACCGTTACGAAAATTGTCTCAATGTCATGGTCAAGGATCTGGAGACTACAGCAGCACCACGGCGAGAGGATACATATGAAGGCGGTAAAAGGGTAGAGCTTCATGCACATACAAAGATGAGCGCTATGGATGGACTTAACGAGCCGGATAAGATGGTCGACACTGCGGCATACTGGGGACAGCCAGCTATAGCAGTCACAGATCATGGAGTTGTACAAAGCTTCCCTGATGCAGCTAACGAAGCCGCTAAACTGGCTAAAAAAGGCGTAAAAATCAAGATCCTTTACGGCATGGAGGGCTATGTCTTTGATGATGCAGATTATCACTTGTCCAACGGACAGATTGACTATAAGAAGCCTACGGTAAACCATATAATTCTAATGGCACGCACCCAGGAGGGACTGAAAAACATCTATAAACTGGTGTCGATTTCACATCTGAATTACTATTATTACAAGCCGCGTCTGCCTAAATCAGTGATAGCAGAACACCGTGAGGGAGTTATCATAGGTTCAGCATGCCAGGCTGGAGAAGTATATCAGGCAATATTAAACGGACATTCCGACGAGGACATAGAACGCATTGCAAGCTTCTATGACTATCTGGAAATACAGCCGCTTATCAACGACAGGTTCCTGGTGAATGAGGGGACATTGCCGGATAAAGAGGCATTGATGAATATTAACAGACGTATCGTGGCCCTGGCAGATAAGCTGGGCAAACCTGTAGTCGCAACGACTGATGCGCATTATGATGAACCTGAATCTGCAATTTACCGTAACATACTCATGGCAGGCATGGGATTTAAGGATGCAGAAAGCGGCGAGGGACTTTATCTTCGCACGACCGATGAAATGATGGAAGAATTCGCATATCTTGGTGAGGAAGACGCACGCCGTGTGGTAATAGACAACACCAATCTTATTGCGGACATGATAGATGATGACATTAAGCCGGTTCCAGATGGAAAGTATCCGCCTCGCATCGAAGGTGCCGAGGAGACTTTGCGCAGGACATGCATGGACCGGGCACATGAAATGTATGGAGATCCGCTTCCTGACCGCATTGAAGAACGTTTGGACAAAGAGTTGAACTCTATTATAAACAACGGATATGCTGTCATGTACGTCTCAGCACAGATGCTGGTTCAGAAGTCTTTGTCTGACGGATATCTGGTAGGATCCCGAGGTTCAGTAGGATCGTCTCTTGCCGCTACTATGGCAGGCATAACAGAGGTAAATCCGCTGGAACCGCATTACATTTGTCCAAAGTGCAAGCACCTTGAGTGGGGCGACATGACAGAGTATGACTGTGGCATAGATATGCCGGAAAAGGCATGCCCAGAGTGTGGAACCATGATGAAAAGAGATGGTTTCACTATACCATTTGCAACGTTCCTGGGATTTAATGGCGACAAAGAACCTGATATAGACCTTAACTTTGCCGGCGAGTATCAGGCTAAAGCGCATAAATACGTCGGTGAGATATTTGGTGAAAAGAACGTTTACAAAGCAGGCACTGTAGGAACAATCGCAGATAAGACAGCTTATGGCTATGTAATGAAGTACTTTGACGAGACGGGAAGACCAGCCAATAAATTTGAAGCAGACCGTCTGGTTTCAGGATGTACTGGAGTCAAGCGTACGACTGGACAGCATCCTGGCGGTATTATCATAGTACCGGATGATCATGAAATATACGAGTTCTGCCCCGTGCAGCATCCGGCCAACGATTCCAAGAGCGACATCGTGACTACTCACTTTGATTACCATAAGATAGATAAAAACCTTTTGAAACTGGATATTCTTGGACACAATATACCTTCCATGATTCGCCAGCTTCAGGATATGACAGGCGTTGATCCGCTGACAGTAGACCTTTCAGACCGTAAGGTCCTTTCCATATTCAACGGAATCGAGGCTCTTAATATAAAAGATAAAGACTACAAGGGTGTACATGGAACATATGCGATACCTGAATTCGGTACGGCATTTGTAAGGCAGATGCTTGATGATACCAAGCCGGACAAGTTTGCTGACCTGGTGCGTATTTCAGGATTCTCCCATGGTACAGACGTTTGGCTGAACAATGCTCAGGACTATATTCGTTCAGGAGTTGCCACCATGCGTGAAGTAATATCAACAAGAGACGACATTATGAACTATCTGATTTTAAAGGGAATAGAAAACAAAACATCATTCCAGATCATGGAGGATGTCCGTAAAAACCGTCCACTGAAACCAGAGCAGCTGCAGGTTATGAAGGAACACGGAGTCCCAGATTGGTACATAGATTCCTGCATAAAGATCCAGTACATGTTCCCGCGTGCCCATGCGGTTGCATATGTAATGATGTCATTCAGAATGGCCTGGTATAAGGTTTACTATCCGGCCGAATTCTACGCTACATTCTTCACGAGCGTAGCACAGAACTTTGACGCAGACACTATCCTCAAAGGTTCCCGCGCATGCCTTGACCGCATGGACGAGCTCAACTTGAAAGGCTCCAATGCTACTGCAAAGGAAAAAGATGAATACATGGTTCTGGAAGTTGCTTATGAGATGTATGCCCGCGGCTTCACATTCGCACCGCCGCGCCTAGGCGCATCACATGCATTGAAGTTCTGGGTGGAAAATTCTTCAGAACCAGGTACCAAACATGTTATACTCCCATTTGTCGCATTAAACGGCGTCGGAGAATCAGCAGCAACTGCATTGGCAGACGCATACGAAGAGCATCCATTCGACACAGTAGAGGATGCAGTCCATCGCGCCGGCCTGACCAAAACTGCAGTGGAAATCCTCCGCACGTACGATGTGTTTGAAGGATTACCGGAAACCGATCAGCTCAGTTGGGCGTTTTAGCTGGTAAGGAACTGAACCCGGCTCCAATAGAGCGGAACCCAGCCAAAATAGAGCAAATACAGGCACCAATAGAGCAAATACTTGAAAAAATAGAGGACAATTTAGGCTAATTTGGTGCTCTAGGTGATAAATTTATGTATATACCTCAATTTTAACAGCGATTTTCCTCGATTTGGGCCGAAATCGCTGTTTTTATGCCTGAAAACGCTGAAAAGTTTAGGTATTTTTGTGAAAAGTAATGGAAGAGCACCCAATGGAAAAATTTGTAAATTAATCATTGACTGGATCCTGGTAATGTATTACAATAAATGTAAATAAATACCATTTAGGAGGCGGTTTATGTATGAGTTTCAGGCACTTATGCTTAACGAAATAGAAAGCATTGATTATTTAATAAACAGTTTGCTTGCCATTACTGATTTATCGCAATCTGGCTCGCTTAACTGTTACAAGTATGAGGGTAAAACGTATTACAAATGCTACTGGTGGGATGAAGGAATGCGCAGAGTCGAGTATCTTGGTACGCCGACCGACGAGCGGGTGACAGCCTTCAAACGTAACCGCTTTAATATTGAGCGTTTGAAGGTGCTAAAACTTGATCGGGTTTTACTTAAAAAAATACAGAATAAGTACCAGGACTATTCACCGTCGGCTATTCACGCTAAACTTCCGAAATCGTATCAAAACTTGCCGCAGGAGTGCTATGAAGATGAACGCTTTGATAAGATGCAGGACTGGGAGAAAGAAAAGTATGATAAAAATACTTACCATATGCCAGATGGCGCAACCACTACATGCGATGGCACGCTGGTGCGTTCGAAAGGCGAGTGCATCTGGTACGATAGCCTCAAGCGGGCAGGCATCCCGTTTCGGTATAATCCAATAATCAACTTGAGAGATATCAACGGATACGTTAAAAGAAAGTCTCCGGATTTTGAAATACTATGCCTAAGCGGAAAACTTTTTTATATCGAGCATCTTGGAATGCTGCTGAACCATGGATACATGGAAGACTTCAAAGAGAAGGTGAGACTTTACATGCTTAACGGCATAGTCATCGGTGATAATCTGCTGCTTACCGGTGATAGCAAAGATGGCGGTATAAATTCGCAGATGATAACTGAGCTCATTGATAAAATAATAAAACCGCTGGTCTTCGGTTGAAGGTCAGCGGTTGCTAACAATTGGTTCGCGGTTGGCACGAGGCTTGCGACCGGCATGCGCTATGGCTAGTCCAATGCGACCGGCATGCGCTATGGCTAGTCCAATGCGGACTGCAATCTATATCTCATCAAGCAGAAACTTGTCATAACTTGTGAAACCAAGGTCAGTGAGCTGGGCACCGCTGTCGTACTGCTTGAACTCATTAAGCAGATTATTCATTAAGGTTTGTCCTTCAAATCCCAGACTGATCATGAGGATCAGGATGCCGTTATATTCGGTGGCATTGATCGTAACAGGCAGAAGATATGCAGGGTTGTATTTATATATGTCCTTGATATACTTTTTCATATCCTCCGGGATGTTGGTCTTTCCAACGTATGAAAGGGAATATGTCGAAGTCTTACGTGAGTTTTCTTTCATTTGAGCTGTTACCATGCGCTGCTTATCTGCAGGGTCGCCAGGCATCACACGTATGCCGTTGATCATCTCGCAGAATTCAGCCATTGTCTTGGCATAGGAAGTCTTCTGAGCCTGAATGTCCAGGATCGTACGCATTATAGTCGTTTGAACTTCAGGATCCTTGGCGGCGATTTTGTCATCATATGGCATTGGAACGCTGCCTGAGAAATTTCCGACTGAGTTAGACTTGAAATACGGCCTCATGTTGACAGGGATAAGTCCGATGAGGGTTTTACCGCTGGCATCGTACGTTTCACGTATAGCTTTGGAAACCAGCATTGCCATTAGTGGAACCGGACTCGTCTCATACTTCTTGGAAACTTTCAGTATTTCCTTTATGCTGCAGGTCAGCTTGAAGTCGTGGCATTTTGAAATGCTCAGATCATTTACTCCCTCAGGTATGCAGTACGCCTCGCCAAAGTTGTAGACCTTTAGCGGAACTGCATCAGGATCTGCGTATTTCTCAAATGTGCCTTCCAGTTCTGTTGGATCAGCAGGTTTTTCGTTGGTCAAAACTATGTCTTCAGGGTCGATGGTGTGTCCCAGTCCCGTGAAGTAGTAGTAGAGCAGGGTGGTAACAAAGGCAAGATTTCCTTTGCCGTCAGCGACACCGTGGTGTGCTCTGACAAAGATAGTGCTGCCAGTTCCGATGACTACAAAGAGGTAGCGGTTGGTTTCGTCAGTACCGATCTTGTATTGTCTGTCCTCGGTCATCACTACCGGTGCCTGTTGGACTTCCTCATAATATAATTCGTTGCCTTCCTTGACAACGGTTTTTCTGAATTTGGGATGGCGTTTCAATGCAAGTCCAAGAGCTTTGGCCAAAGCATCTACGTCTACCTGTTCATAAAGCTCGATGCGTGTATTACTGATATAGGTCTGATTGCCTGATACTGCATAGTAGAAAAGCAGATCTTCTGCTCCAATTCTTTCACGTTTCATCATTTATGCTCCATTCTCAATCAAAGAAGTAACTGACACGTTACTATTATAATACTTTTTTACTATTTAGGGAAGTAGAATCGTTGACATAGCTGGATTTTTGTGATACTATAACAAGGCTAGATTAAATACTGGTAGGCTATAAAGAGTGGGCATGTCCCACTCTTTCAATTTTGTAAAGGAAGAATTTATGGCAAAAACACAGATCAAAGAATTGATTGCAGAGATTTCAGGTGACTTTCTCGCAGAGAACGGCCTGGAACTGTACAATACAGAGTTCAAGAAGGAAGGAAAAGACTGGTATCTGCGAGTCTTCATCGATAAGGCCAGTGCAGGTACTGAAGAGTATGTCGATACTGATGACTGCGAAAAGGTGAGCAGATTTCTCAGCGACAAGCTGGACGAACTTGATCCCATCGAGCAGAACTACTATTTAGAAGTAAGTTCGCCGGGCATGGACAGACAGCTTTTTGAACAGAAGGACTATGACAGGTTCGCAGGACAGCTGGTAGATATCAAGCTGTATAAGAGCTTTGAAAATAGCAAAGAGTACCAGGGTGTACTCGTAGGATTAGTTGACGGTAAAGTCATCATCAAAGATGACAATGATAAAGAAATGGCATTTCCGCTGGATCAGGTCGCAAAGACGAGCCTGGCGGTGGTTTTCTAACATAAGGAGGTTTATAAATGAACAGAGAATTTATCGAGGCCATGGATGAACTTGAAAAAGAGAAGCATATTTCCAAGGACGTTTTGCTCGAGACCATAGAGTCTGCGCTTGTTTCAGCGTATAAGAAGAACTATGGAACGTCGCAGAATGTTCGTGTTCAGATCGACCGTGAGGAAGGCGATATCGCAGTTCTCATGAGAAAGGACATAGTTGAGGAAGTTACTGACGACATGACAGAGATGTCACTTGAGGAAGCTCAGGAGATCGACCCAAGATATGAAGTGGGCGACGGCATAGAGTTTGCGGTAACACCAAGAGACTTCGGCAGGATCGCTGCTCAGACTGCCAAGCAGGTAGTCGTACAGAGAATCCGTGAGGCTGAAAGAGGAATGGTTTTCGACGACTTCATCAACAGACAGGGTGAAATCATTACAGGTACTATCCAGAGAAAGAGCGGCGACACTTTGTTCGTCAACATCGGCAAGGCCGAGGGTATCCTTTCTCCTAACGAGCAGGTACCGGGCGAGCACTTCAACATCCGTCAGAGACTGAAGGTCTACATCATGGATGTCAAGAAGGCAACAAAGGGACCGCAGGTATTTTTGTCAAGGTCACATCCTGGCCTTGTAAAGAGACTTTTTGAACTGGAGGTTCCTGAAATACAGGACGGCATCGTTGAGATCAAAGGCATCGCAAGAGAGGCCGGTTCCAGAACAAAAATCGCAGTTTACACGGAGGACGAAAACGTTGATCCAGTAGGCGCATGCGTAGGAACAAGAGGAAGCCGTGTACAGGCCATCGTAGATGAGCTTAACGGCGAGAAAATAGATATCATCTTCTGGAGTGATGATCCTGAAGAGCTCATAGCAAACGTTTTGAGCCCGGCTAAGGTCGAAGAGGTCATCATAGAGGATGAAGAGGAAAGATCAGCTACGGCAATCGTTCCTGACTATCAGCTTTCACTGGCTATTGGTAAGCAGGGACAGAACGTTAGACTGGCTGCCAAGGTAAGCGGCTGGAAGATAGACATCAAGAGCCATTCACAGTACTTCGGAGAAGACGAGGAAGGCGAGTTTGATGAGGAATATGACGACGAGATAATCGAAGATACAGAGGCACCTGTAGAAGAGGCAGTTGAAGAACCTGTTGAAGAAGAGGCTGAGGCACCTGTTGAAGAACCTGCTGAGGAAGCAGTCGAGGAGCCTGAGATCGTCGAGGTAGAAGAGCCAACTGAGGAGGAAATAGTTGAGCCAGAATCGAAAGAAGAAAAATAACGAAAATATTTCAGTGCCAAT
>Ga0183095_10189_pt3 | contig 98657 bp, 75 predicted proteins | sample BioMet4_FD_130346 | JGI IMG/M metagenome (GOLD analysis project Ga0183095, IMG submission 130346) | Microbial communities from bioreactor (seeded with sewage sludge) at LBNL, California, USA - Biofuel metagenome 4 (v2) (version 3) | ecosystem: Engineered > Bioreactor > Anaerobic > Unclassified ...
AAATCATTGTTGTCCGGTAAAACCGGAATTTGATTAATTTTTGTTTTCAACTCTTTGATAATTAACTGATATAATTTTTATTTTCAAAAGTAAGCCCCCTGTATTTGAGGAAACAGTGAATTTTGATATTCCATTTTATTTTCGTTTACTATTTCGCGCCAACTTCCTTCGGGGTCTTCCAAAAAGCGATAGACATTGATGTAGCTCATCAATTGTTGCCTGAGAGTGGACACCAGGTTTGAAAATGACCAACTGCGTTTTACTTTGCTTCGCAGCAGGGTAAGCAGCAGATTGGCAAGCATGGCTGACCATATCTGTATTTCAATGGCATTTTCATTGTCTCCCAGGAAGTATTTTAGCGGAAAGTTCTGCTTGAGTTGCTTAAACAATAGTTCTATCTGCCAGCGTTTCTTGTAGATCAGGGCAATTTTTTCTGCCGATAGCTCAAAATTATTGGTAATGAACTCGAATAAACGGTTATTCTCGCTGTCCCAATAAGCTATCCGTCTTGAACGGTGGGTGAGTTCTTTTTTATCGCCAAATGAGAAGATGATCTCCTCGTCCTTCAGAACACCTGAATCAGCATTGTCCGGAATATCGAATTCTTTTCTGGCCTGATAAATGGCATTGTCCTTCAACCTTGTCACGTACCAGATGGAGTTTTCAGAAAACACCTGATATTGGGCATAATCAACATATCCCTTGTCGAAAGTGATGATGGAACCTGCCGCCAGGTTGAGAACTTCTTTCAGGAACATGTGATCGTGCCTGGCCGCTTCGCTGTACCGGATCAAACAGGGTACATTTTCGTTGGCTTTGATGATCGTGTGTGCCTTTATCCCTCCTTTCTTTTTGCCTTCTTTCGGATTACGTCCGGCTCCTTTGAGAATGTCTTTAAACAGGGACATGGTCGTGGAATCCATGATGTAAAGCCGCTTTAGGTCAGAATCTGTCAACCGGCTGTCCGCTAAATCCGACACATGCCTGCGATAAACATTCATGTAAATATCGCCGAATACTTTGCTGCTACGTCTTTGGTTGGCTTCAGAAAAGGTACTGCGCCTGACCAGATAGCCTAACCCTAAATGAGAAAGCTTGTGAGCGTTGGCCAGTAAACCCAGAATGACTTCCCGAAGTGAATGGTAGCCTTCCAAGGCAACGAAAAGCATAACAACAACATGATTGTAGGTGGTGAATTTCTTTACATACCGCTCGGCACAGTGTTTTCTTGCTATTTTTCTGATCTCTGTTTTGTCAATGAACTTTATTAGCTGATTAAATACCGGCTGTCCGCTAAAATTTATACTTTTACTCATGGCCAACTTTTTTGTGTCGAAACTCAAAAGTAGCCATACCGGGGCAGTCTGTCAAATGGCTGCCCCAGTTAAATATTTTTACCGGACAACAATGATGAAAAATAGAAGAGTGAAAGCGTAAATGCCAATGATAGTTGCACAACACAATTAATTGAGTTCTTCTTTGCATTTTTCCAAAATATCAATTAATTTGATAATAAGTTCAAGGGAGATTATTGTGATGTAGATTTTGTATGTTTTGGTTTTTGTTTATTAAGTCCATATACAGCATTGTGTATGGACTTTTTTTTGAAACAATTGGCAAGAATCAAAAATGAATTTGGGAATCTTGGTCCTGATCAGGAGCCCCATTAATTTGAGAAAAGTGTCACAGGATTAGATTTTAGTATGCTTTTATGGACCATTATCAACGATTTAAAGAGTAGTATTACAATTATCATGAAATAAAGAAGCCCGATAAGTGATTTAAAACGAAATTGATACACCACCTTCAATTTTGTTTTATTTTTTACAGAGGCCCTGGGCATATGTGGATTTAAAAATATCTAACAGATTTTATGATGATTTTGTTGGAAAATCTAATTTGAGAAAAGTAATCTGAGACAAATTTTAAAATGAAATGTCGTTTTTTAAATCTGCCGCAAAAAAATCCCCTGCAAGTACCGATGCAGGGGATTAATTAAAATTCAACCAAATTAAAACGACAGACCTACTAAAATGATGTTTTATGAAAAAAGTTTTATTGAGAACATTCCTTTTCTGACTTTTGTTCTTTGATTTATATGATTTTAATAGAGAATTAGATTTTTTTATACTTTCAATTAATTTGATGAAATAAACAGAATAACCAACCAGATAGAATGGTTTATTGAATGAAAGGAAAGGAAAGGAAGGTTACGACAGAATTAGCCAGGTTCTCTTGAATATAAATGTTATTTCTCCCAGCAGATATAATTGTTTTGTGTGGAATCAAATGGAATGAAAAAGGACAGATTCAAATGAAACTGTCCTTTTGTTTTTATTCTTCGTCTAAAGCCTCTTCAAGTTCTTCTGTCATGGCAAGATTATGATAGACGTACTGTACATCTTCATTTTCATCGAATTCTTCAATCATATTGAGGAATTTTTTTGCATCTTCGACAGTAAGTTTTTTCTCAAGTGTGGGAATTCGTTGCAATTCTGCTTTCTCAGGAGCAATTCCAAGTTCTTCAAGCTTTTTGTTGATTTTCCCGAATTCTTCCAATGCAGTCGTGACAATCATCATATCACCATCAACCTCAATATCTTCGGCTCCTGCTTCAATTAAATCCAATTCAAGCGCTTCCATATCCATCTCTTTTTTTACCGGAATATTGAAAATTCCTTTACGATTGAACAGAAAGCTTAAAGAACCTTTGGTCCCAAGACTTCCCCCGCGTCGATTGAAGATAGCTCTTATTGCAGCAACAGTACGATTATTGTTATCGGTAAGACATTCGATAAATACAGCAACTCCGCCTATGCCATAACCTTCAAATTCAATGGGTACTAAACTCGTACCATCTTTTTCACCTTTGCTGATGGCTCTTTCAATGTTTTCTTTTGGCATATTCTGTCCCTTTGCATTGAGGACTGCCAACCTTAATCTGGGATTCATTGATGGATCGCTACCGCCACCTTCTTTTACCGCAACTGTAATCTCTTTAGAAATACGGGAGAAAATTTTGGATCGTTTAGAATCAGCTGAACCTTTTTTTCTCTTAATTTTTGACCATTTACTATGTCCTGACATGTTACTTTTCTTTACGTCGTACAAAATTACAAAATGAACTTATAATATGAAGTTTTAACTGTCCAAATTCAAGTATAAAAACAACAAAAACCAAAATTTCTCTGCTTTTAGGTTAGCGAATCTTTCTTACAGCTTAGTATTACCATAGAACTATGGATATTTAGCAAATTGTTAATGATTATTAATGACATGGACGTCTTGGTATTTTTATCGTAAATTGTATTTGAAAAAGCATTTTAGTTCAAAAAATAATACTCATCTATGAATGTTTTTTCTTTTAAACAATCTGTATTTATAAATAATTAAATCTTCTGTTATGAGAATTTTAATGACTGCAAAATTTCCCAACGAACCCTTCAATTCCATGGTCAGGGAAGGACGAGTGGAAGAAATTATGAATGAAATCATGGAAAGCCAGAAGCCTGAAATTTCCTATTTTACTGAAATGGACGGCAAAAGAGGATGCATTGCTTTGTTCAATATGAATGATCAATCGCAATTACCGGGTTTGGCTGAACCTTATTTTCTCAACTTTAATGCCGAATGTCATTTCAGTATTGCTATGACAATTGAGGATCTGAGAAATGCTAATCTGAACGAAATTGGGCGGAGATGGGAAAAGTACACCTATCAGAAAGCAACAGTTTAATCTAATTTGCAATCAGATTATCATTTAAAGCTTTAGACTTATAATTGTCTAAAGCTCTTTTTATGATTAAACAATTATTGTTTAAAACTACCGGGAGAGGAATTAATGTTGGTAATTAATCATCCAATTCACTCCATATTTATCTTTTACCATACCAAATAAGGCTCCCCAGAATGTTTTTTGTATCTGCATTTGAACCTCTCCGCCCTGAGAAAGTTCGCTAAAGAATCTATTGGCTTCTTCCTCAGTTTCCAAGTTAAAGTTGATATAAACATTATTTCCAATAGTTATTTCGTGACCTTGAGGTTCAAGGGAATCACTACCCATAAGAAAAATATCATCTTTAATTTTCAGATAAATATGCATGATTTTCTCCAGATCATTGGGCCGAATATAATCCGGTTCAGAAGAATCCTTATATCTCTGAATATTTTCAAATTCTCCCCCAAATATCGATTTGTAAAAATTAAAAGCTTCTTCTGCTTTTCCTGCAAATAATAAATAAGGATTGATCGATTTCATTTTTCCTACTTTTAGATTTCGAAATTTAATGTGTAAAAAGCCACTTATAATTGGTGGAATCCTTCACTCGCATAACTACAAATAGGACTTAAATAAGATTTATTCTTATTTATTTTATAGGGATTGCCTCTTACGTATCTTGTCTATACTCCAGATACCAGCTCCCTTTGACCAGATAAATAAAAATACAAAACAGTAAAGGACTGCTATTTCACCTTGATTTACCAATGGTAATAAAGCTTTTGATGCGTGTACCATCCAATAGGCGTAAGCCATTTCTCCACAAGCGAAAAATGCTGCCCATCTGGTCCAAAGACCTATCAGGATTAGAAGTCCACCCAAAAATTCTATTGTTCCCCCGATATAAACTATGTAATGGGGCAAAACAATACCCGGAGGTACAGGAGGAAAATTAAAATACTTCTGAGAACCATGCCATAGAAAAAGGAATCCAGTCATTATCCTTAAAACAGCATAAGCCTGTTCTTCATACTTTACTAAAATTCTAATGAAATTCATCTTTAAACATCTTTAAAATTTTATGTAATAGAACAAATGATTTGAAAAGATGTTTCATCAAATCGACTATATCTGAAAATAATATTTCATATTTTTCTAAGACATCCTGTTTTTATAATCCTGATAATCGAATTTACGATACAGCCGGAATCCTTTTCTATCATCCCAGATGCCGAGTGATGGATGTTGTACCCCATTAAACATGGTGGTTTTAACAACGGTATAATGGATCATGTCTTCAAAAATAATCTGATCTCCAACATTCAGTTCCTGATCAAATGACCAATAACCAATAAAATCACCTGCAAGACAAGAATTGCCTCCAATCCGGTAGGTTGGTTTCCCTTCTACGGGTTCATGAAAGGCTCCTGCTATTCTGGGTTTATACGGCATTTCAAGGCAATCGGGCATGTGGGCCGTAAAGGAAACATTCAGTATCGCTGTTTTAATTCCTTTATTTTCAACAATATCTACTATGTTGGAAACCAAAACTCCGGTTTCCCAAACAAAAGCGCTGCCTGGTTCAAGGATCACTTTCACACCATTCCATCTTTTCCTGAAATCTCTCAAAAGATTGATAAGGTGCTTAATATCATATCCATTTCGGGTCATCAGGTGCCCGCCACCCATGTTAATCCATTTTACCTGTGGAATAAACTTCCCAAATCTGGCCTCAAACACTTCCAAGGTCTTCTCAAGATCTGTGGAGTTAGACTCGCATAAAGTATGAAAATGTAAACCTTCGACTCCTTCCGGCAAACTGTCACCCAGTTGTTCTTCCAAAATTCCAAGCCTTGTCCCGGGTGCGCAGGGATTGTATAACTCGGTTTCCACTTCAGAATACTCAGGATTAACACGAAGACCGACAGAGATTTTTCTTGAATATTCCTTTACCCGTGGATAGAATTTTATGTATTGCGTGAGTGAATTAAAGGTTATATGCGATGAATATTTCAAAACTTCTTCGAAATCATTCTCCACGAATGCAGGTGAATAGGTGTGTGCAGGAATACCCATTTCTTCAAAAGCGAGGCGAGCTTCCCACGAACCGCTTGCTGTGGCACCTTGCAGGTATTCCCGGATAATCGGGAAAGCTTTCCACATCGAAAAACCTTTGAAGGCAAGTAGAATTTCGATTTCAGCCTTTGTCTTTACCTGGTTAATCAATTCAAGGTTTTTCCTTAAAAGCTCTTCATCTATTACATAGCAAGGGGAGGGGACTTTTAAAAAATCAATTGGCATAAAAAGAAATGGTTTGAGTAATTTATTTCAATACAATATTTTTTATCAAATTAAAACCGGCATTCCGGTTTATGGTGCGAATGATATCGCTACGGATCATCAGCAATTCATGTCTGACAATTGAAGATTTCAAATGAAGGATTAAGGTCTCATCTTTTATGGAAATGGATGAAGTTGATCTGGCAATTTGTTTACCAATGATAGATTCCCATGAATTAATGGCTTCTACCTCGGCGAGTTTGCGGTCAAATTTCTTATCTTTAAGATATTCTTTAATTGCGCTTCCCAATGACTGAGCTTCGGTATGTCGTATGATAGCTTCTTTCATCTGTTTCTAATTTGTTCTTTAATGGCCAGATGGAACTCCCCAATAATCATGCTCCTTTGTGAGATAGATCGTTTCATCTATTGATTTAATAAGAATTTATTTGTCCGTCTGTCACTATAAAAATATGATAATCTGTGCCGCCAGCTTCCCTGATAATACTATCGAGATGCTCTCTGTTGGTATCAGTAATAAATATTTGTCCGAAACTATTTTCAGATACAAGCTGAACGATCTTTTCAACTCTTGAACTATCCAATTTGTCAAAGATATCATCCAGAAGCAATATAGGATCAATCTTATTAATAGACCGGATAAAATCATATTGTGCAAATTTCAGGGAAATCAGATAGGTCTTGTTCTGTCCCTGGGAACCTTGTCGTTTAATTGGGTAATCTCCTATTTTTAAATCCAGGTCATCTTTATGCACGCCTACCGTCGAATACTGCAATAATTTGTCTTTCGGAACAGCTTCGCAGATCATATTCCGAAAATCACCACTGCTTAATTGCGATTGGTATTCAAGTTTAACCGTTTCGTGGTTGTCAGAAATGAATTCATAATATTTTTGAAATACAGGTAACAGATCATTTATAAATTCTTTTCTTTTCCGGTGAATTTTTTCACCATTGAGGATTAACTGTTCATCCCATACTTCCAAGCTATCCCGATCGTAAGTATTATTTGCTGCAAAATTTTTAAGCAGATTATTTCGTTGAAATAAAGCCCGGTTGTACCTTAGAAGCAGGTCAAGATAGGGTCGATCATACTGCGAAATGACACTATCCATAAACCGGCGGCGCTCTTCGCTCCCCCCCTGGATCAGAATAGAATCAGAAGGAGATATCATTACAAGGGGAAGTAGTCCGATATGATCGGACAGGCGTTCATATTCCTTTTTACCACGGCGGAATTTCTTTTTATGTCCGGTTTTGTAGCCACAATAAATGTCTTCCGTCTGATCTTGTATTTCATATTTCCCTTGCAGGACAAAAAAATCTTCCTGATGGCGTATGTTTTGATTATCCGGAAGATTAAAATAACTCTTGCAAAAGGATAAATAATATATGCAATCCAGGATATTGGTTTTTCCAACCCCGTTCTTTCCGATAAAACAGTTTAGTTTGGCTGAGAAATGTAAATCAGCCTGGGCCAGATTTTTATAGTTAATCACTGAAAGATCCAGAATATGCATCTGTTTTTATCTTAATTTTTTAAGAGAATAAATACAAATCTAATTTATTTTCAGGACCTGTTAAAATAACGGCTAACTAAATAACTCCCATAAAATGGTTCCTTTATAAGCCGTACTATCTTCGGTATTTATTCGCTGTTTTATCGTACTTTATTCGTAGTTTATTCGTTGTTATACGAATGATGTACGAATAAACTACGAATAATCTACGAATAAACTATGGAGACAGTATGGCGCAAAGGCGAATTTGAACCTATTTTGATCATTTATTTATTTTAGCAATTCTTCAGCATTCAGGATTGCAGCTTTGGTAATGCTTTCCCCGCTAAGCATTTTAGCAAGTTCTGAGACTCTTTCCTGAGGAGATAATAGTTTAAGGCCAGTACGGGTTTCATGGTCATAATCCTGTTTAAATACAAGAAAATGATGATCTCCTTTTGCCGCGATCTGAGGCAGATGGGTGATATTGATTACTTGCATTCCCTGAGACATTTCTTTAAGAATGTTACCCATTTTATCGGCAATTTCTCCGGATACTCCTGTATCAATTTCATCAAAAAGAATAGTTGGCAGGGCCTTCGACTTTGATATTAAAGCTTTTATCGTTAGCATTAAACGTGATAACTCACCACCTGAAGCAACTTTTGAAATCTCAGAAAGTGCGCTGTTTTTGTTCGCTGTGAAAAGGAAACGAACTTCATCAATTCCATTGATGCCCGGTAAATCTTCCGATATTATTTGGATCCTAAACTTTGAATTCGGCAAACCCAATTGATGAAGCTGCTCCATGACTTTTACTTCCATGGATGAAGTCACTTTTTGCCGTCTTTGTGAAAGTTCCTTTGCCAATGAAGTGACTTTGGCAGATTGTTTCTCCATCAAAAGCTTCAATCGTTTGATTTCTTCTTTTTCTGAAGAAACATCCAATATCTTATTTCTAAAAACCTCGCGAAGATTTATAAGTTCTGCCAATGTTGTTACATGATGTTTTTGCTGCAATGAAAAGATCATGTCAAGACGATCCCTGACAAAGGACATTCTTTCAGGATCGTGGTCAATTTTCTCAGAATGATAAGCGGTTTCCCCGGCTATATCTTTTAATTCATAATAGGTACTTTCAAGCCTCTTGAATAAAATATCTCCTTCAGGTAAATAATCCTTAATCTTTGAAATATTGGTAGTTACGTTTTTTATATTAATTAAGACAGAATTAATTTCTCCATTTAATATTTCGGTGCAAACAGATAGATTGGATTTGATTTCCTCAGCATGAGTGAGAACTTCAAGTTCTTTCTCAAGGGCTTCCTGCTCATTTTCAACCAGGGCTGCCTTATCAAGCTGATCAAACTGAAATTGGAAATAATCAAGGTCTGCCTTTGATTTTGCTGCCCGTTCTTCTGCGTCTTTTAGTTCTGACTGTATCTTTTTGTATTCCTTGTAACTTTCCCTGTAAAGATTTAGCCGGGATTTATTTTCGGCGTATACATCCACAACCATTAACTGAAAAGACTGGTTGTTCAATTCAAGGTTGTGATGCTGTGAATGTATATCAATGAGGTGGAGGCCTATTTCCTCCATAGTTTTGAGAGTAACAGGGGTGTCATTTATGAAGGCTCTTGATTTTCCCCCGGGATTGATTTCCCGGCGAAGAATTGCGTACGAATCATAATCGAGATCGTTCGCTCTGAATAATTCCTCCAAACCATAACCATCAATCCTGAAATTAGCTTCAACTGCACATTTATGATCCTTATCTTTCAGAACAGATGAATCGGCTCTTTGACCAAGAATGAGCGATAATGCACCCAGTAAAATAGATTTTCCTGCTCCCGTTTCACCTGTAATAATGGTAAATCCAGGATTTAATTTTACATCCAGTTCATGGATTAACGCATAATTTTTAATTCTAAGTTCTGTTAACATGCAAGGTCAGGGAATAAGATCAAAAAACTTTTTGCTGCATAATTTTTTCGTATTTACCGGAGTTGGAAGGATCACATTCAGTCAGAATGGTCATCACCCTGCTTTTCTCATCGGTGCTTCCCCGGGAAAAGATGTTTACTATTTCATCCGATTTAGCGTCAAAAAAGATCCGGTTAATGTAAGTATCCGGTTTTGAGCGATAGATGCGTTGCATATTTTTCATTGCTTCAGCAATCTCTGCTCTTCCGATATCAGGTTTTTCGGCCATAACATCTAATCCCAGACGATGATATCGATATATCAATTCCCGGAAAGGACCGTATGCTTTATTGGTCAGATTTTCGATCAACCAGAATCTGTTGTAATTTCCTTCAAAGGCTCTCCAGCCTTTTTCCCTGGCATTTTGTGATTTGTTCACAATATCTCTTGCTTTTTGATAAAAAGCCGATCCGCCGAGAGGAGAATAAGTGTCATAATCAAATCCAAGGATAATATTGGCGTAATATGCGAGCATATTGGTAAGTGGATTTGTATTGGAGGTTTCATCAAATTCCAGGGGCTGAAATTCGACATATCTGAACTGGATGTCGTTATCCTTAATATTTAAGATCGGAGTATCGTAAGAAGAATTAAATATCGGCCGGTTCAATTGTACCTGCATGGTTCCCTTAAACTCGTCGGCAGAGATTTGCTCGGTAATTTGTATGAATATATTGCATTCAATCCGCTCATCCATCGTAAAGATATTATCCGACCATTTATGATTGTTCATAAACTCGTAGATATCCTTTCTCATTGATTCGAATATCTGTTTATAAGTCCCTTCAACCCGGGAACTTGACACACTTACATTGCAGCGCAACTCCTGTCCGCCGACGTTGAGTGAGCAGAATAACAACATGAAAAGGATGATCCTGTTAGTCATGGATAAGGTAATTTTGCCTCCTAAAAGTAATAATTTCAAACAAAAGTAGGAAGCAAATTCTGTAATTCGATCAATTTATCGACAATATCCGCTGCAACTTCTTTTTTGGGTTTCAATTCAAAAGAAGTTATTTCTCCCTTGTTATCGATTATCTTGATTTTATTCGTATCATGCTGAAATCCGGAACCTTTCTCGCGAAGAGAATTCAGGACAATAAAATCGAGATTTTTCTTTTTTAATTTCCCAAGTGCATTTCTCTCTTCATCCTGTGTTTCTAAAGCAAAACCAGCAAGAATCTGGTCAGGACGTTTTATCTTTCCAAGGCTGGCCGCAATATCGGGATTTGGACGAAGTTCCAGAATCAGGTTTTCGCCCGAACGCTTAATCTTTTCAGCTGCCATGGTTTTGGGAGCAAAATCTGCTACAGCCGCCACCATTACAGCCCCATTACAGAAACTGAACAGGCTGAGACAAATGTCTTGCATCTCAACTGCAGAGGTTACATTTATTCTTTGGATATTAGGATACTGAGTAGTAAGACTTACGGGTCCTGTTACGAGATAAACCTTTGCCCCGAGGGTAGCAAGCCGTTCGGCCACTGCAAAACCCATTTTACCGGAGGAGTAATTCCCAATATAACGGACAGGATCAATTTTTTCATGAGTAGGACCCGCTGTAACCAGATAGGTTTTATTCAGCAGTTTTTTTTTTCATCGAAAAATCCGATGATCTTCTCCAATATTATTTCAGGTTCTTCCATACGGCCTTTACCAATCAGACCGGATGCGAGTTCTCCCGTACCAGGTTCGATCACGGCAACACCATCCTTGCGTAAAATCTGGAGATTTCTTGTAGTGGCCGGATGTTGAAACATATCCAGATCCATTGCAGGGGCAATCATTACCGGACATTTGGCCGAAAGATAGGAAGTTATCAGAAGATTGTCACAGATACCCTGGGCCATTTTCCCAATGGTAGCCGCAGTGGCCGGAGCTATTACCATCAGGTCAGCCCATAAGCCTAAATCCACATGGCTGTTCCAACTGCCACTATCTTTAGCAAAGAAATCACTTAGAACCGGACGTCCTGAAAGGGAAGAAAGAGTCAAGGGCGTTATAAATTCCTTTGCATAAGGTGTCATCACCACCTGAACTTCAGCGCCTTCCTTTATTAGTCCACGTAAAAGGTATCCTGCTTTATAAGCAGCAATACTTCCTGTAACGCCTAAGATGATTTTCTTCCCCTGAAGCCGCATATTAATTACGAATTACGGATTATGAGTGGCAAATTTCACGAATTAAAAACGAATTTACACGAACCGCGTCTAATTAGTAATGAGTTACGAGTTATTTATTTTTTCTCTTTGGCAGGATTCCTGTAATATATCTGACCGTCAACAAATTCCTGGTAAGCAATCAGTGTCGGTTTGGAAAGTCTTTCGTAGTAACGGGAGATCTCAATCTGCTCACGATTTTCAAATACTTCTTCGAGATTGTCAGTAAAGGAAGCAAATTCCTGAAGTTTGGTATTCAATTCTTCCTTCAATTCTGCATTAATCTGATTAGCTCTTTTGGCAATCACCATAATCGATTCGTAAACATTGCCGGTAACATCTTCCACTTCATTTAAATCTCTTGGAATTGTAGTAGTTGCAGCTTTTGTTTTTTTATAATCCATATTTATTTATGTATTTGATTGATATCTTCATCGGTTAAATTCATTAGTTTTTTAACATTGGCAAAGAAATGGTCAGTTTCTTTTTTGAATTTGCTTTTTGGAAATTCATCCACAAAATTATAGTACTCATCAATGACATTGCTCAATCTTTCACGCTTTTTTTCCTCAATGCTGTTAAGTCCTAACAAGTATTTTGATTTTAAAAGATAAAACATGAGTTCTTCGCGGTATTTTGAATCCGGATATTCTTTAAGACTATTTGTAAGCGAGATTACGGCTGCCCTGTAATCCTGGAGGTCGTAATATAACTTACCTGAAAGATATGATTTATATACGAGTTTTTCATGTAATTTTTCAAGAAGCTGATTAATTTCAGGGACCCTCGTGCTGTTAGGATAAAAATTCAGGAACAATTGAAGTGCGTCAATAGCCTCATTTGTTGTCTTCTGATCAAGACGAGGATTGGGAGAATCAAGATACAAACAATATCCTATCATGTACTGTGATTCTTCACCGTAAAGGCTTCTTGGAAATTCTTTAATCAATAAACGGAAATAATGGCTTGCCAATGTATAGTCCTTCTGACCGTAAAAACTTTTAGCCAGGTAGTAATAAATTTGATCGGCTCTGTTGGTACCCCGATAAATATTTACCAGATCCTGATACAATTGTGAGGATCGGCCGTACTGTTTGTCATCGTAATATTCTTTAGCTTTTTTCAATTTATATTCATAATCAGTGCTTTTCACGACTTTCTGATAGTCACTGCAGGATACTGTCAATCCAATTAAACAAAGCCAAATTATATTTTTATATTTTCCAATCATTTTGCAAAGATAAACATTTCCGTTAATTGATTTACATCAAAACTACTGATTAATAATCATAGTCTTGTAGTCCTAAAATGAAATGATTCCGTATTAGATAAAAAGGTTGCTAGATCGGGTCAAAAATTTAATTAAAAAATTCTGCGAAAATAGGTTTACGATTTGAAATAAGAAAGATTCCGTCCTATAATTTTTGATAGCATTGCCCGTCAGAATGAAATTGTTAATTTTTATTCGGAAAGACAAAAAAAAATATATTTTTGCATAACCTTAATCAATAAAATATAACTATTGTGGATATTTTTGATAAAATTAGACATCAAAAGGGTAATCTTGGTCAATATCAGAAGGAGGCCCATGGATATTTTGCATTCCCTAAACTGGAAGGTGAAATAGGAGCCAGAATGAGATTTCGTGGTAGAGAAGTATTGAACTGGAGTCTTAATAACTATTGCAATCTGGCTAACAATCCTGAAGTAAGAGAAGCAGATGCCCAAGCAGTAGCACAATATGGTTTGGCTTACCCAATGGGAGCCAGAATGATGTCTGGGCAGACCAGTCTGCATGAAGAACTTGAAAAACAACTCGCGGATTTTGCCAATAAGCCTGATTCTTTTCTTTTAAATTATGGATACCAGGGGATGATTTCTATCATCGACGCTATTGCTGGTCGTAATGATGTTATTGTATACGATGCAGAAGCTCATGCCTGTATTATGGACGGCGTTCGCCTTCACATGGGTAAACGTTTTGTTTACAAGCACAATGACATGGAAAGCCTTGATAAACAATTGGAACATGCAACATTGCTTGCAGAAAAGACAGGCGGTGGAATACTGGTTATCACAGAGGGTGTATTTGGAATGTCCGGTGATTTAGGTAAGCTTGATGAAATTACAGCATTTAAAGAAAAATATAATTTCCGTATCCTTGTAGATGATGCTCATGGTTTTGGGACTATGGGTCCATCAGGAGCAGGTACTCCCGAACATTTTGGTGTTCAGGATAAAATCGACATGTATTTTGGAACCTTCGCCAAAGCAATGGCAGGGATAGGCGCATTTATTGCAAGCAGCGAGGAAGTTTGTGATTTCCTCCGTTACAACATGCGTTCTCAGATTTTTGCCAAATCTCTTCCAATAGCTATGGTAATTGGCTTACTCAAGCGTCTTGAATTGATCCGTACCAAACCGGAATTAAGAGAACAGCTTTGGACAATAGTCAATGCTTTGCAGTCAGGCTTAAAAGCCGAGCATTTTGATTTAGGTGTTACCAATTCACCGGTTACTCCTGTTTACCTTTCAGGTAGTGTTCCCGAAGGAACTAATGTAGTTATGGATTTAAGAGAAAATTACAATATCTTCTGTTCTATCGTGGTTTACCCGGTTATTCCAAAGGGACAGTTGCTTCTCCGCCTTATCCCGACTGCAGGTCATACTCTTGAAGATGTGGAATACACTATAAAAGCTTTTTCAGAAATAAGAAAAAATCTTGAAGCTGGAAAATATGCTTCAACCACTTTAGCACAAGTTTAATATTTTTGTACTGAAAGAAACTTAATACCCTCAGAATTTATCAGGATTCTGAGGGTATTTTTTTATCTTTTAGAGAGTGAAGAATATTATCCTTCAAATATAATTTTTCTCTTTCCAGATCCAAAAAAAATAGGTATAATTCCATTTGCCTCTTTGAAGAAATCAATAATCGCTGATTCTTCACTGCACATTACGTTTGTTGACACGAGGCCACTAAAATCACCATTTTGCACAGTGATTAGAAAATCCCCAAATGATTTTATTTGATATAACCTATTGATCGTAAGAAAGTATCAACTTTTGACAATATTAAGCAATAAGTCACTCATTATCAGTAGGTACATTCCAAAACAGAGTAACGGGAAGTTACAGCAGTGCGCGAGAATTTTTACATTTAGACGTTTTTCCCTTCGTGTAGAACAAAACCGTACAAACCATGATGCTTAGACATCACTAATAAGTCTGGTACTGTTGGCTTTAGGAGTCCTCATTGACCGTTGGAGGTCGTATAAGAGAATTATACTTCAGAAAAGACAACAGGCACCAAAGAAAATTTAAACGTTTAAAAATTAGAAAGATGGGTAGAAGAAAAAAGAACAAGTAAGGAGCATTTCTGAAATTACAGTGATCCGCACTATAGATGAGAAGAAGTAACGAAATCTATAACAAACTCTTAAAAATATTAAATGTAAGTCTTTTTAGCACAAATTGTGGCAATTGATTTATCAGCAGACCAGGATGTTCTAAAGATTTCAGACATATAACGTCGTTTAAAAGTACAGGAAACTTCTGTCTGGGAAAAATATAAGTTGAAAATAAAAAGTAACAATTATAATAATTCCTCAACCTATTTTTTATCAGAAATAATTACAGGGTTTGCTATTCCATTCAAATCGTATACAATCTTTCCAGCCCGTATGGTCATTTCACACTCGAATTTTCTATTTGATTCTATTTTATATCCTGTATAATCAAAGAATCCGAACTTACCTTCCAGTATTCCAAGTATGGCAACATCCGCCGGTGCACCCACCGAAAGATTTCCCAGATCCTGACGTTGGATAACCTGGGCAGGTGACCATGTGCTGGCTTTGATGATATTCTGCAGATTCATTCCCATTGCCAGGAATTTTGACATACATGTAAGCATATCTTTCATGGCGCCATTCATACTCCCTATATGAAGATCTGTACTAATAGTTCTGGGGTAAAAACCACTTTTGACAGCAGGAATTCCTTGTGAAAATGCAAAGCTGATACCTCCATAACCTACGTCAAAAACAATTCCTTTCTTTTCAGCTTCCAACACAAACGGTTTGATTTTGCCAGTTTTGGGATCAACAATGCTTTCCCGTGTTCCAGCCGCCTGTATCGAGCCCAATTGGGCAAAACAATGCGTAAAAATATCCCCAGACCGTAAATGTTTCATAAATAATTCTTCAATTGAAAGGGGAGGAGTGCTAATTCCAAAATCAACCATCAGGGGGAGATTGGCCAATTTTCCCGCTTCTTCAGCCCTATCTGTAGGAGTCCAATCAGGTCCTTCGAAGTGAGCCAGCTTTATTCCAACAATATAGTCAGCATTTTTTTTGGCAAAATCTGCGGTGACTTTTGAATCCATATCTTTTAGATTTTGCTCGAAAGGTCCTCCTCTCATTCCTTCACCGACAATATTTAAAAAAGCAAGTACCCGGGTAAGAGACCTGTCAATGGTCTGTTTTTTGAAAATAGGGAAGGTTCTCCATCCTGAACTTCCGGCATCCACGATAGTAGTAACACCGTTTCGAAAAGTAAATCCATCAGGATTAACGGCATTTGGACCATTCATATATTCCTGGTCGAGGTTGGTTCCCAGAAAGACATGCGCGTGCATGTCAATTAGACCAGGAGTTACATACAGGCCTGTAGCCTCCACTACCTGTTTCCCGTCTTTAATATCAATGTTTTTTTCTACCGCACAGATCCTTCCATCTTTGATGGCAATGTCCATTACACCATCTATATTATTCTTAGGATCAATTACATGACCTCCTTTAATTACTATATTGTACTTTTGCCCCATCACAAAATATGCCATGAAACTGAGAATAACAGAAATAAATAATGCCTTACTTTTCATCGATGATTTAAAAAAGTTTAGTCTTTCTATATATGGGCAAATTTAATTTTATTCTGTTTCAAATATAAATTTCGCTATTAAAACAAGTGATTGAATTTTTATTTCCCCTAAAGATCAAGTACCAAACTTTAAATTGAAGGGGATTTATTTATTTTAATCATCCGTATTAGCTTCCTCAAAGGGTCTGAATTCCCATACATCGTCAAAAAAATAGGTACTGCTTTTCCCTAAAGCAATGTATGCGTGATTATTCACAACAAAGCTAACAGCCTTTTGCCTTCCTGTTCCTTCAAAATCATATTTTCTGGTCCATGTATCTGCCGTAGGATCATACTCCCAAACATCATTGCGAATCCCTGTACTATAATAACCAAGGCAAATGTAAGATTTACTACCAAGAGTAAAAGCACATGCTCCTGAACGTTTGATTGTCCAATCATCGTTCGCATCTATATCTCCTTTTTGTGTCCATTCTCCACTTTGAGGATCAAACTGCCATAAATCGGTCAGATAAACGCCATTATTTGTACCTCCACAAACATACGCCTTATCGTTAATGGTAAAAGTCATAGCATCCTGTCTCTTAGAGCCACCTACACTTGCAATTTGACTCCATTGGTCAAGAGCAGGATCATATTCCCAAAAATCCCGGTTTTCACTTCCATCATCTCCTGTTCCTATGAAACCTTTATTCAAAAGTGCAAAACCGACCGCACCATATCGGGCTGATCCGCCAAAATCTGCTTTGCGAGTCCAAGAGTTCGTAGTTGGATCAAATTCCCAGAAATCTTTTAGTTTTTCTTTTCCGTTATATCCTATGCCGAAATATCCTTTACCATTAATAGTAAATGCAATTGCACCACCTCGGGCCTCACCTGGAAAATCTGGTAATCTTGTCCAATAATCCTGTTTAGGATCATAGGACCAAAAATCTTTCATGTACTCTTCGTCTTCATTACTGTTGTACCCGGAAACGAAAAAGACTTTCCCATCAATAACAAAAGAAACTGCGTCACCTCTTTTAAAACCTTCAAAATCTGATTGTTTTATCCAATTCCCTTCGTAAGAGGTGGATTCTTTTTTACACCCCAGTATAAGGACAACCGCCATCACCAAATAAAATAGTTTCTTCATTTGAATTATTTTTTAGTCAAAATTTTACGATTCAAAAAATTATTACTGCTTTGATCGAACGAAACAAAACTATTTTCTCCCGTAAAGAATTAAAAATAAAACAGGATATCATTCCCGTCTTTATCGATATAAAGCCAATTCATGTCTATCGACGGGTGCAAGAAGTTTAGAATTTTATCAGAATTAGTTAAATGCCTGTTATCCAATGTAAATATGGATAGGATCTAAAAATATTAAAGTATTTATCTGTAAAAAATGTCCGTTTGTCTAAAAATTAAAAAGGGGGAAAATTTATATAATATTTTCGCCAAACAGTGAAAGATTGAAATGGATTTACTTCTATCATTAAATACTTTAAATAATGAAAAAATACCCAAATTATATTATTCCGATATTAATAATATCTAATTTCTTAGTTTACCCTTCAAATTTGATCAATTGGAATGGCATAAAAAAATAAATAAATACTTTTACGGCGTTTAATTTTTATAAAAATTTCTATGAACAAAATTTGCCTGGAGCGTCGGCAAAATCGTGTTATTACGTTCAGGAAATGGGGAAAAAAAAGGTGGTCAGTATTTCAGAGCCTTCACAAAACCGTACGAATTGGTTGCTTAGGTGTAGGATATTTACTCTTCGCCATTCCATCCAATGCCCAGCGTAACATGATTATTGCCCCACATGATTCCATCAATCCAATTAAAAGTGTTGAGATGGAAGAGGTTGTGGTTAGTGCGCAGCGAGCACCTGTCACCTTCTCGCAGGTTGCCCGTATCCTCACCGTTATTGAGAAGGATGAAATACAACAAGCCCCTGTTCAGAACATCCAGGATTTGCTGGAATACGCTACTGGACTTGATGTCCGTCAAAGAGGCGGTCCCGGAGTACAATCCGACATCAGCATTCGAGGAAGTTCTTTTGACCAGGTTCTTATTCTGTTAAACGGAATCAGTATTAATGACCCACAGACTGGTCACTACAATCTTAATCTTCCAATAAAACTTAGTGATATTGAGCGAATCGAGATCCTGGAAGGACCTGCATCGCGAGTATATGGTCTAAATGCCTTTGGGGGAGCCATTAATATCATTACTTCATCGCAGACCCATTCCAATCTTAAAGCCAATCTAAGTGGCGGACAATATGGTTTTATTGACGGAGGCTTATCGTCGGACCTCATCACAGAAAAGTCTGACAATTATTTTTCAGCAGGTTACAACAGTTCCGACGGATATATAAAAAACGCCGATTTCAGGCTGAGTAATGTATATTACAATGGGAAATTAAACACGACGGCTGGTGAAATACAACTACAAACAGGGTATTCTTCTAAAGGTTATGGGGCGAATAGCTTTTACACACCTGTTTATCCTGATCAATATGAAAATACGGTTACTACCTTAACTTCACTGAAAATGAATTTGAAGGGTAAATTTCATTTTTCCCCTTCAATCTATTGGCGAAGGAATAAAGACCGCTTTGAACTTTTCAGGTATCCTGATCAAACTCCAGCATGGTACCAGAATCATAATTACCACATGACTGATGTTTATGGTTCAACATTCAGTTCCTGGTTCTCATCACCAATAGGAAAAACTGCCGTAGGAATTGATTTCAGAAACGAAAATATACTCAGCAATGTTCTGGGAAAGCCATTATTTAAACCAGTTCCAATTCCGGGAACTAATAAACTGCAATATACTCATTACGACTCAAGAAGTAATTTCAGCCTCTATGCAGAACACTCCGTTTATCTTGAGAATATTAGTATTTCCGCCGGAATAATGGCTAATCGCAATACTCAGACCAGCAATCATGTGAATCTATATCCGGGAATTGATTTCAGTTGGCATATTAACAAGAGGATTAATTTTTATAGCTCTTTAAATAAATCCCTCAGAATGCCGACTTTTACCGATCTTTATTACAGCAGTCCAACAAATGTGGGCAATCCTTCATTAAAACCCGAAGAAGCTGTCGCAATTGAATCAGGACTCAAATACAATCATCAGGGATTTACAGGCCATATCGCTTATTTTCATCGTTGGGGTAATAATATGATCGACTGGATTCAAAAATCCGGAGAGACAGTCTGGAAATCCGAAAACCTCACTTCTATGAACACTGATGGAATTGAACTGTCTGGTAAATTAATCTTTGATAAATTACTAAATAGTAAATCATTAATTAAATCTGTTATTTTTTCATACTCATGGCTGGATCAGGGAAAGGAGTCCGGGTCGTATTTGTCGAAATATGTGATGGATTATCTAAAAAATAAAATAGTACTCGGGATTAATCATTCTATTTTCGGTCACCTGAATGCAGACTGGAAATTTTCATATCAGGACCGGAACGGAACTTATTCGAAATGGGAAGGGAATACTTATGGGAAAGAAGTCCCTTACCCAACTGTTTACCTGGTTGATACAAGGTTACTATGGCAGAGCAAAGCAACTACTTTATACCTCGAATTATCCAACCTCTTCAACCAGAGATATGTTGATTATTCCAATATCGAACTACCGGGACGATGGATAAAATTGGGGATTAAGACACAGATTAGTTTATGAACTCTCTTATAAGTTTGTTCGTTTGAATCAATTTTCATTATCTTCGCATTAACAAAAACAACATAAAATGTCATTGAAAGGAATATTAGCAATCTCAGGCCAGTCAGGGCTTTTCAAGGTTTTGTCTGAAGGTAAAAATAATGTAATTGTTGAGTCAATTCTCACAGGCAAAAGAACAACAGTCTATACCAATGCAAAAATGAGTGCACTTGAAGATATTGCCATTTACACTAACGGTGAAGATGTACCTTTAAGACAAGTGCTCAAAAAAATTGCTGAAAAAGAAAATTTTGGCCCAGCTATTAATGTCAAAAATCCTTCAGAAAATATTATGAAATATTTTTCTGATGTATTACCTGAATACGACAGGGAAAGGGTTTATTTCTCCGATATTAAAAAAGTCATTTCCTGGTACAATCTCCTTCAAGAGAAGGGGATGCTTGATTTTGAAGAAGAAAAAAAAGAAGATGAACCTGCAGAGATAAAATCTGAAACTGATAAGTGATTTATTTCTCTTATTTTCTTAAAAAAACTGCTGTGATATATAGAATCACAGCAGTTTTTTTGCGCTCAATATTGATTCACTCTTTTTCTTTATTTCGATGTAAGTAATTGCGAATTTAATTTGAAAACAGCAATACATTTTTTGTGCTTATGTATCTATGATACAAGTATTTAAAATGAATATTCTTATTATTGTACGGAAGCTGAAACTGTTAAGATTATCTATTTCGTGGATAGATATTGCAATGATTTTTATAAAGTGAAATAAGAACCCATTCTACCAGAATCAACAGCAAAAAAGACCAGTGAAAAAACCATTGTCTCCTGAACCCGTTTAATCACGGTATCTGCTTCATGTCTTCCAAATATTGACTGTACATTAAATGTGCTTTCACTGAACATTTTCTGTACAAAATATGTACAGTAGGTGTACAGTAAGTGTACAGACAACCCGACCAAAGTATAGCCCGGGAGGGAGCTTGTTTTTAATAAAATATTACTTTTCATGACCCCAACGTCCAGGAGCGTCCGCAATTAGACTTTCCTCTTAAGTAAATAATACAATGTTCATATTCCTTTGTGTAATTTATTTCATGACCCGTTCAGGTTATTAGTTATTTCCTGCCATGAAATATGAATTTTGAGCATCAATGCAGATGAAAAATGGGACTCATAATTCTGAAAATTATCTTATTCGTCGTTAAAATCTGCCTGACCATCTATTTCATTTTTAATCCCATCAACATGCTGGTATTTTTACTCTGAAAATATATCACAGATATGAATCAGGTAAAAATTATTGTCATTTCACTTGCCCTGCTCGTATTATTATTTAACCTTGACAGCAGGGCACAGGAGAAGGGATGGACTCTTGAAGCATGCATTGATCATGCTCTCCAAAAAAACATTGATGTCCAGCAATCAATTCTTTCAATAAAAAAATATGAATTAAATTTAAATCAGAGCAAAAATAACAGGCTCCCTTCTATAAGCGCATCTGTCAGTAACAATTTCACGTGGGAGAAAAATTATAATAACGAATCCGGAAAATATGGCTCATTAAGTGAATCCGGAAATACTAGTTATGGTGTAAGTTCTGGAGTTACCCTGTTTAATGGATTAAAATTAAAAAATCAGACAGAACAGGCATCATTGAATTTACAAATTGGGAAATTCTACTCGGACAAAATAAAGGAGTCCCTGGAATTGAATATTCTAAATGCATATCTCCAGGTATTATACGCGAAGGAAGGAGTATCCAATGCAGAAAAACAACTTGAAGCGACTTCTCAATCGCTGATTCTGGCAGATGAGAGACTTAATCTGGGAGTTATTTCAAGATCAGATTATCTCCAAATCAAATCTCAACTCGCATCTGAGAAACTTACATTAGCCAACGCAATCAGCACATTAACAATGGCGAGAGTAAATCTGATGCAATTAATGGAACTTCCTGTGAATGACACTTTTGACGTCAGTTCTCCTGATATTGAGAAACAATTGGAGAAGCCTGTTGAACTTAATACTTTATTAGTATACCAGGAAGCTTTACAGATTAAGCCACAGATAAAAGAGGCTGAATTGAATGTAAAAGGGATTAACCTTAATGAAAAAATTGCTAAAGCTGGTTTATTACCTTCTCTTTCTATGAATACCGGAGCAAATACTTCCTGGATAAGCAAAACAAATGGATATTCGTATACCGAACAGTTGAGTAATGCTTTAAAACCCTATATTGGAATAAATCTTTCTATTCCCATCTTTCAAAAAAATCAGGCTAAAACGGATATAAAACTGGCCAAAATATCAAGCGATAATGCGATACTGGAAGAGACGGGAATAAAAAACACTCTTCGCAAAGAAATTGAGCAAGCTGTAACCGACGCAAAGACTGCTAAAACCAAATATGAGGCAAGTAAAGAGCAAAACAATGCAGCCAAAGAGACATACCTTGTTGCTGAAGAAAAATACAATCTTGGACAACTTAATTCCACAGACTTCCTGATCGTTAAAAATAATTTAATCTCTTCTGAAAGCAGTTTGCTGCAGACTAAATATAACATGGTTTTCAGCAATAGGATCATTGATTTTTACAGAGGCATTCCGATAAGTTTATCTCAAAAATAAAAAAAATGAAAAAAAGAAATCTGAAATATGTAATCGGACTTTTAGCTATTGTCGGCATTGGATTTACAGCTCTAAAATTATATTCCGGCAACAATCAGTCCATTGAAATAAGTACCGAAAAGATTGGGCGCAGTGATATCAGAAATGCTGTTACTGCAACGGGAACCCTGGAGGCATCAATTACCGTGAAGGTGGGAACCCAGGTATCGGGAAGAATCGCTAAACTCTTTGTTGATTATAATACTAAAGTAAAAAAAGATCAATTAATTGCCCTTCTTGATACAGAACCGTTGAAATCCTCCCTGGAATCCAGTAAGGGGACAATGGATCAAGCTACAGCCGATTATGAATATCAAAAAAAGATTTACGAAAGATCGAAACAGCTTGTAACAAAAAAATTAATTGCTCAGGAGGATTTCGATAAATCCGAATTCAACTATAAATCTTCACTTGCAAATCTGAATTCTGCAAGAGCAAAATACTCCAAAGACAAGATCAATCTTGATTATGCTTATATCTATTCACCCATCGACGGGATTGTTTTGGAAAGAAATATCGAAGAAGGGGAAACTGTTGCTGCGAGTTTTACTACACCGACACTGTTTACCATCGTGAATGATTTGACACAGATGGAAATTAAAGCCAGTGTGGATGAGGCAGATATAGGTCAGGTAAAAGTAGGACAGAGAGTTGAATTTACCGTCGATGCATATCCGGATATGACATTCGAGGGAGAAGTGAAGGAAATCCATCTGGTGCCAGTGACAACTTCAAATGTAGTTACTTACACAGTAGTTATCAGGGCTTCCAATCCAAATCAGACATTAATGCCCGGAATGACGGCTAACGTGACATTTTTAGTAACGGAAAAGAAGAATGTTTTGGTTATTCCCGGAAAGGCATTTGACTTCAAACCTGATCCCATTTTAATGGAATCATATCGGGAGAATTACGATCTTGAAATCAGAAAAACCGATTTAAAACCCCAAGCAGAAGAGCGAATTGTATGGATAAAAAAGAAAGATGGTTCTATTTATTCTCAAGCTGTTAAAATAGGAGAAACAGATGAAATCAATTATGAAGTAATTTCAGGAGTTAATGAAGGAGATGAAGTTGTCATCTCGATGATTTCAAAATCTCCCACGAAAGTAAAAAAGGGAAATGAAACCGGGAAAAGTCCCTTCATGCCAACGCCTCCCAGTAGAAGTAAAAAGAAACAATGAAGCCGATTTATTGCTTCAAAGAAGTAATTCTCAAATCATGACAAAAAAATTAATCCAGATAAATGAACTGAAAAAAGATTTTCACGTTGGGGAAATCACAGTACATGCCTTAAGAGGCATAAACCTTGAAATTGAAGAAGGTGAATTTGTCGCGATTATGGGGACCAGCGGATCAGGGAAATCGACAATGCTCAATATTTTAGGATGCCTGGAAAAACCCACCAGTGGTTCTTATACACTGGATGGGATTAATATGGGTAATTTAAATAAAAACGAATTGGCAGAGTTGAGAAATCATAAGCTTGGATTTGTATTTCAATCGTATAATCTTCTGCCACGTACTACCGCTTTAGAGAATGTCGAATTGCCCCTTTATTATAACGACAAAGTAAACGCCAAAGAAAGAAGAGAAAGAGCTATAAGAGCATTAATAAACGTGGGGCTGGAGAGTCGCCTGCATCATATGCCGAATCAATTATCTGGAGGTCAGCAGCAAAGAGTTGCTATTGCACGTTCCCTCGTAAATGATCCCCGAGTTATCCTTTGCGATGAAGCTACGGGAAATCTTGATACACGGACTTCCTATGAGATTATGGCCTTATTTCAGGAATTAAACGCCAAGGGTAAGACAATAATTTTTGTCACTCATGAACCTGATATTGCCAAGTTTATGACCCGTAGCGTGGTATTCAAAGATGGTCAGGTTATTAGGATGGAAACCAATGCGGACAGAATAAACGCTTCGGAATTAATTAAATCATTACCTGTTGAAATCGAATATAAAGCACAGGAGTCATGAATATATTAAATGTGATGAAAATTGCGGTCTATGCCTTAAAGCGAAATAAATTCAGGGCATTTTTGACCATGTTAGGGATAATAATTGGAGTGGCTTCTGTCATTGCTATGTTGGCCATTGGACAGGGATCAAAAAAAAGTATACAGGAGCAGATGTCTGAAATGGGAACTAACCTGATTTTTGTCAGACCAGGAGATGACACTCCTGGAGTTCGTCTAAGCAGCAGTCAAATGCAATCCTTGAAACTTAACGATGTAGAAACAATTAAAAAAAGATGTAACGCCATAAGTAAAATTTCTCCTGTAGTTAACTCAAATGGCCAGGCTGTGAAGGGGAACAATAATTGGCCCACAAGCATATATGGAGTGAGTCCGGATTATTTAGATATCCGAAAATATAAAATTGCATCTGGCCGAAATTTTACGGAACGTGAGATTAAAACATACGCAAAAGTTTGTGTAATCGGCCAAACCATTATTGAAAATTTATTTAAAAATGGGAGCAATCCCATTGGTCAGTATTTACGTTTTGGAACTATCCCATTTAAAATCATTGGGATCCTGGAAGACAAGGGTGAAAACGGAATGGGTCAAGATCAAGACGACATAATTATCGCTCCTTATACGGCCATTCAAAAGAGAATTCTTTCTATTACTTATATTCAAAGTATATTTGCTTCTGCTAAATCGGAGCAATTGAATAGTCAAGCGATTGAAGAGATAACAACCACACTTCGCCAATCACATAAACTAAAAAGTACGGATGAAGATGATTTTAGTGTTCGTTCCCAATCAGAAATGGTAAAAACATTCACTTCAATCAGTGATATCATGACAACACTTTTGGGTGCTATTGCAGGAATATCTTTGTTAGTGGGAGGTATAGGCATTATGAATATCATGTATGTCTCAGTAACAGAAAGGACTCGCGAAATTGGATTGCGGCTCTCGATAGGAGGGAAGGAAAAAGATATCCTGATGCAATTTCTGCTTGAATCCACGTTATTAAGTGTTATGGGCGGGATTATAGGAATATTGTTGGGTTTTGTGGTTTCCAACGCTGTTACCACCATAATGGGCTGGCCTATAGTTATATCACTTTCTTCTATTTTCTTCTCTTTTGCAGTTTGTTCGGCTATTGGTATTTTCTTTGGTTGGTATCCAGCACGTAAAGCTGCGGGATTAAATCCAATTGATGCCTTGAGATATGAATAAGTTTGAGGAGAAAATTGAAAACCAGGAAAAAACAAACGGTAAAAGATGTGTGATAAAATGCATCAGTCTGTTCCAATTACATTAAATTTGATCAGAATATTTAATATGGAATTTAAGAAGTAATATAATGCTGCTTAATTTTTTTAAAAGATCTTGTGAAAGATAAGTTGATGATTAAGAAAAATTTTTCCTCATTTTTCAGGTTACCCATCGCCTTGCATATTATTGCATGGCTTATTATAATGATTCTTCCAAGGTATCTGATCTATACTTATGGCGATGGGAATCAGGAATTTCTTAATCATCATTACATTACTCTGGCCTTTTTTGGGATACTATTTTACCTGAATTATCTTTGGCTTGTACCTATATTTTTTTTCAAAGGACGTAAAACGACTTACTTTTTATTAGCAGTCACTTTATTGGTTCTCGTTTGTTTCGGAATTTGGTATGTAAATGAATATTTGCTGTTTGATAAAGAAAAATTCAGGGAAATTTCACAAATGTTGAAGGATCTCGATGGAAATAAAGAATTTTTAAAACCACCTTTAAGGCAATTCAAAATTATTGATAACTTCTATACTTCCATTTTGATTCTGGGATTTTCCCTTGGATTAAAACTTTTAGAAAAAGTCAGTCTGGATGAAAAGAAAAGAAAGGAACTAGAAAAGGAAAAGTTGAATTCAGAGCTTGCTTTTTTGAAGAACCAGATTAATCCTCATTTTTTCTTTAATACCTTAAATAATATTTATGCTCTCATTATTTCGGATCAAGAAAAAGCTCAGAATTCTGTACTTGAATTATCCAAACTGATGAGGTATCTTTTGTATGAATCGGAGAAAGGGGAGACGAAGTTAATTGATGAGATCACATTTATGAACCATTACATTGATTTAATGAAACTTCGCTTAAATCAAAAGGTGATTTTATCAGTAAAACTTCCGGAACCCCCCCCTGATATTAATATTCCTGCCTTATTGTTCATTCCCTTTATAGAAAATGCTTTTAAACACGGTGTAAGCTATCGGAACCCTTCGTTTATAGAAATTCGAATGGATGCCAACAATAAGATTATTCAATTTAATATCCGGAACAGTAAAGTTAACAATAAAGTAAATAAGGAATATTCTGGTATTGGTTTGGATAACGTAAAAAAAAGATTAAACTTACTGTTTCCCAATAGATATAATTTAGAGATCAGGGAAAACGAGGATGAGTTTGCGGTAGAATTATTACTGAATCTGGATGAGAAAAATTAATACCATAGCCATTGATGATGAGCCCCTGGCATTGACCTTAGTTGCCGATTATATCAGTAAAACCGGATTTCTGGAATTGGTTGGGAAATTTGATAATCCATTGGATGCCATGGAATTTTTAAATGAGGGACACCTGGTTGAATTGATTATTTTAGATATACAGATGCCCGATTTATCAGGCATCGAATTCATTAAAACACTCCTTCATCCACCAAAAATAATATTCACCACAGCCTACGAAAAATATGCACTGGAAGGTTTTAAAGTTAACGCTGTTGATTATTTACTTAAACCATTTAGTTTTTGTGAATTCCTTTCCGCTGTCCAAAAAGCAAAGAAGATAATTGATCTTGAACAAACTACTCTACCTAAAATTGATGCAGATGATCAATATCTATTTTTAAAATCCGAATATAAAATCCGTAGGGTTAATTTCGATGATATTATATATATAGAAGGGTTAAAAGATTATATAAAAGTTTATCTACAATCTGAAAAAAAAACGATTCTTTCTCTCAATACAATTAAATCCCTGGAAGAAAAACTTCCTCCAAATCTTTTTATGCGTATACACCGATCTTACATTATTAATCTGCAAAAAGTCGAAACGATCGAACGTAGTACCATTGTATTCGGAGATAAACATATTCCTGTAAGTGAGCAATACAAGGATAAATTTCAGGAATTTGTTAAGAAAAACTTTTTTTAAAGAAAGCTGACATGAACTGGAGTATTTCATCACTAGTTCAAGTCAGACTTTCAAAGCCCATTATAATAAGCTAGTTATAAATTTCTCAATATTTTTTTCTATTCTTTCCCCAACATTACTGCTGTCACCCCTGATGAATTTGTCACCAGTGATGTTTTCAAATAATTCTATATAGCGTTCAGTTACCTGGTTTACAAAATCTTCTGTCATTTCGGGAACTTTCTGTCCCTGCAGGCCCTGAAATCCGTTTTCAATTAACCATTGGCGAACAAATTCTTTAGATAGTTGTTTCTGATTTTGGCCTTTTGCAAACCGTTCTTCATAACCTTGAGCGTAGAAATAACGTGAAGAGTCTGGAGTATGAATCTCGTCAATAAGATAAATCTTTCCGTCTTTTTTACCAAATTCATACTTTGTATCTACAAGTATCAAACCTTTCTCTGCAGCCATTTCTGAGCCTCTCTTATAGAGCGAATGTGTATATTTTTCAATGATTGCATAATCTTCGGCAGATACAAGTCCCTGATTGATGACTTCTTCTCTTGAAATATCTTCATCATGACCTTCGTCTGCTTTGGTTGTCGGGGTGATGATCGGTTCAATAAATTTCTGATTTTCCTTCATTCCTTCCGGTAATTTAACTCCACAAAGAGATCTCTTACCATCACGATATTCCCGCCAGGCATGACCAGTAAGATAGCCACGGATTACCATTTCAACTTTGAGGGGTTCACACATCCTTCCAACTGTCACCATTGGATCAGGAGTTGCGATTTTCCAATTTGGTACAATATCAGAGGTGGCGTCTAAAAATTTTGAAGCTACCTGGTTCAGGACTTGTCCTTTGTAAGGTATTCCTTTAGGTAATACCACATCAAAAGCTGAGATACGATCGGTTACTACCATAACCAAGTATTCATCTTTAATATTATAAACATCTCTTACTTTTCCCCTGTAAACACTTTTTTGTCCAGGGAAATTGAAATCTGTGGTAACAACGGCTTTACTCATTTAATAAAAATTTTGTGTTTAATAATCTTCTTTATTAATCATGTTATATTTATCGTACGCATCGACAATGTCACGCACCAGACGGTGCCGGACAATATCTTCCTTTCCAAATTCTACTGTTGTTATTCCCTCTATACCTTTCAGTATTTTTAAGGCCATTACAAGCCCAGAATGCTGCTTCCTGGGCAAATCTATCTGAGTAATATCCCCCGTAACAAGAAATTTGGTATTCAGGCCCATTCGGGTCAAAAACATTTTTAACTGTGGAATTGTCGTATTTTGAGCCTCATCAAGGATTACAAAAGCATTACTAAGTGTTCGTCCTCTCATAAATGCCAATGGGGCAATCTGGATAACCCCATCCTTTAAATATTCTTCAAGTTTTTTTGGGGGAAGCATGTCCAGTAAAGCATCGTATAAAGGTTGAAGATACGGATCGATTTTTTCTCTCAAATCGCCAGGCAAAAATCCGAGATTTTCTCCTGCTTCAACTGCAGGCCGGCTTAAAATGATACGCTTTATCTGTTTATTTTTTAGTGCACTTACTGCCAGAGCAATTGCCACATATGTTTTGCCTGTACCGGCAGGTCCAATAACAAAAACAAGATCATTGATTTTTGATTCTTCAATTAATTTTTTCTGATTAGTCGTTCTGGCACGAATTGGTTTACCCGTATTTCCAAACAAAAGCACATCACTGTTACTAAGAATACTCTGATCAATAGTCAGTAAATCATCTGTCATGATCTGATGTATAGTCTCTTCGGATAATGCATTAAAATGATAAAAATGGTCCAGAATTAACTGAAATTTCCTTACAAAATCAGCAACTTCATTTTCTTCTCCCTTTATTTTAATAGTATGACCTCTTGCTACAATGAGCAATTTTGGACAATAAGATTTAATCAGTTCTATTTTTGAATTCCGGATGCCATAAAATTCGGTTGGATTCAAACCCTCCAGTTGAAAACTATGCTCTATCATTTAAATCATTTATTCTAATACAAAATAAATACATTTTTTGATACTATAGTTATTAACTTGAGCTCGATATAAAACTCGTGACATCCCGGCTTCTTCAATAGCCTCCCGAATCAGATCATCGTCTTATCTTGCTTATACCATCGCCCTATCAAAAACATAATTTAAACACAACTTTTGCACTGTTTCTACACTAATTAGTACAGGAATAGTACAGAAGCAGTGCAGAAATAGTGCAGAAGGTATGGCCGAGGTACAACCCTGGTAATACTTTGGTTGGGATATCAAAGTTGCTGAACCTGATACTGGATTAAACAAAAATTTGCAGACACCCTAAAACGACAAGTGAGACAACTCAATCGACATTGTCTTTGACTTTCTGCATTGCGTATTTTATGCCGAACTTAGGTTATTAGATTGCGGATGACTCATATCCATAATATTCTTGCTAATTTCGCCTTTTTAAGATTTAAGTTAAATTTAAGATGAATACAAGAAAAGAACAGTTGGAATCCTTTGAAAGACTGTTGGAAATTATGGACGAGTTAAGGGAAAAATGTCCTTGGGATCAGAAACAAACTTTTGAATCCTTACGAAAGCTATCTATTGAAGAAGTTTATGAATTAGGAGACGCCATTCTGGACAAAAATATGGGAGAGATAAAAAAGGAAATTGGAGATATTCTTTTGCATGTTGTTTTTCTGTCCAAAATTGCTTCCGAAACGGGCGACTTCGATATTGGCGATGTAATTGAGTTCTTAATTGAAAAGTTGGTTTATCGTCATCCTCATGTTTTCGGAGAAGTAGTAGTTCATAATGCAAGACAAGTTGAAAATAATTGGGAAGCTTTAAAACTTAAAGAAAAAGGGAGGAACAAAGGTGTTTTGGGAGGAGTGCCCAATTCGTTACCTGCGCTGGTTAAAGCAACAAGAATTCAGGAAAAAGCCCGTGGTGTTGGATTCGACTGGGAAATTAAAGAACAGGTGTGGGAAAAGGTCAAAGAAGAATTACAAGAATTCGAAAACGAAATCAGGCGTAATGATCGTGGAAATATGGAAGCAGAACTAGGAGATTTGATATTTTCTATTGTAAATGCTGCTAGATTGTATGAATTGGACCCTGAAAGCGCTCTTGAACGAACCAATCAAAAATTCATCAAAAGATTTAATTATCTTGAAGAACATACCCTTCTTAAAGGAAAATCATTGCATAATATGACACTCAAAGAAATGGACTTCTTTTGGGAAGAAGCCAAAAAACAAGAGAAACAATAATTTAAGTTGATATAGACGGATTATTCGCCGTCTATATCATTAGATTCTTTTTTGTTTGATTCTTCTTTCGAAGCGTGAGAATTCTGAGGAATTATCGTAGCAACAATATTTTCTCCGGTTTCATCCAGATCAAGCTTAATAGTATCTCCTTCACCAATAGTATTACCTATAATTACCTCTGCCATCTCATCCTCTAAATACTTCTGAATAGCTCTCTTCAAAGGTCTTGCTCCAAATTGGGGATCAAATCCTTTGTCAGCGATAAGATCCTTTGCGGCAGGTGTAATTTCTATTTTATATTTTAAACTTTCAACCCTCTCATAAAGTCCTTTCAATTCAATATCAATGATCTGATGAATGTGTTCTTTTTCAAGGGGATTAAAAATTATAACATCATCTACTCTATTTAGAAATTCGGGAGCAAAAGCTCTTTTCAAAGCTTTCTGAATTACATATTTTGCATGTTCAGTTTCTTCTTCTGCCGATTTCCGTGTAGAGAATCCAACACCCTGTCCAAATTCCTTCAACTGCCTTGTGCCAATGTTAGAGGTCATTATTATTATGGTATTGCGGAAATCTATTTTCCTTCCAAGACTATCCGTCAGACGACCTTCATCCATTACCTGCAATAAAATATTAAATACATCAGGATGCGCTTTTTCTATTTCGTCCATCAGAATCACTGCGTAAGGTTTCCTGCGCACTTTTTCCGTCAGTTGTCCACCTTCTTCGTATCCTACATATCCCGGAGGAGCACCTACGAGTCGTGATACAGAAAATTTCTCCATATATTCACTCATATCGACACGAATCAATGCATCAGGTGAATCAAACAGATAAGTTGCTAATACCTTTGCAAGCTGCGTTTTACCGACACCTGTTGGACCAAGAAAAATAAAGGAACCGATCGGTTTATTGGGATCCTTCAATCCCGCACGATTACGCTGAATTGCTTTAGTGATTTTTAGAACTGCCTCATCCTGCCCAATAATACTTTTTTTCATATCATTGTACATATTCTGAAGTCTCTTACCCTCAGCCTGAGCAATTCTCTGTACCGGAATTCCTGACATCATAGCTACAATATCAGCAACCTCTTCTTCACCAACAATTTCACGATGACTCTCAAGTTCTTTTTCCCAGGCTTCCTTCTCTTTTTCAAGAAGACTAAGAAGATTTTTCTCTTTGTCTCTGAAACTTGCTGCCAACTCAAAATTCTGACCTTTTACAGCTTGAATCTTTTCATTTCTGGCTTCTTCTATTTTATCTTCAATCTTAATAATTCTTTCTGGTACAGTGATATTTGTAATATGCACTCTGGAACCAGCTTCATCGAGAGCATCAATAGCCTTATCCGGAAGATGCCTGTCTGAGATATACCTCGTTGTCAAACGAACACATGCTTCAATGGCTTCAGGGGTATAAATCACATTGTGATGGTCCTCATACCGTTCTTTTATATTATTCAAAATTTCAATCGTTTCCTCCACGGTTGTTGGTTCGACCATAACTTTCTGAAAACGTCTTTCGAGGGCTCCATCTTTTTCAATATGTTGACGATACTCATCCAAAGTAGTGGCTCCAATACACTGTATGTCACCTCTTGCAAGTGCAGGTTTTAACATGTTTGCTGCATCCAGAGAACCAGTTGCACCACCAGCACCAACAATAGTATGAATCTCATCGATAAACAGGATGATATTATCTACTTTGGCCAATTCATTAAGAATGGCTTTCATTCTTTCTTCAAATTGACCACGGTACTTTGTTCCAGCAACAATAGATGCAAGATCAAGACTGATTACTCTTTTATCAAATAGTACCCTTGACACTTTTCTTTGAGAGATTCTTAGAGCCAGACCTTCCACAATAGCCGATTTTCCCACTCCAGGTTCACCAATTAGAACCGGATTGTTTTTTTTCCGGCGACTTAGAATCTGTGCGATTCGCTGGATTTCTTTTTCTCTTCCTACAATAGGATCAAGATTACCTTCAATGGCAGATTTTGTAATATCAATCCCAAAATTGTCGAGAACAGGAGTATCAGTTTTAGGAGCGGAGGATCCTTTTGATCCTGTTGGTCCCGTGCTCCCTTTTCCAAACATTTCTTCACCTTCATCTCCCTCTTCAGGAAAACCGGATTTATTTTCAATCTTTGAAAGTTCTTCTATCTGTGCTTTTATATCCTCATAGCCTGTATTATAATGTCTGAACAATGAAGTAACTAAACTGTCTTTTTCCTTGAGTATTGCTAATAATAAATGTCCTGTATTAACAGTATTTTCTTTCATTGCCCTGGCTTCCAGAAAAACAACCTTCAATGCCTTTTCTGTATTTTTGAGTAAAGGGATGGCTGCTTCATATTGAAGAGAATGATCCTGGCGTATCTGTAATTCTATTTCTTTACGCATTTGGGCAACATCAAGACCTAACCGATTCATCACATCAATAGCTATTCCTTCTCCGTCACGAATAATGCCAAGAAATAAATGTTCTGTGCCAATATGATCATTGCCCAACCGGATGGCTTCTTCACGACTGTAAGTGAGAACATCTTTTATACGGGGCGAAAATTTTGAATCCATATTTGTTTGTCTTTTATTCTTCAATATTAAATTTTATTTCGTCTAAATTAACTAAAAAAATTCTTATTTCTGAATCTTTCGATTTCCTTCAGAAGGAATTCCATCAAAAACTATTATTGATTATCAAACATTTAATTTTTTTTATCGAAGCTTATTTTATTTACTCTAAATATAGTGATTTTTTTGATGGCCATCACACAAATTCCGCTTATGTTTATTGGCTCAAACCTGTGATTAAATCCGCAAATTATACTATTTTTGTGTTTGATTAAAAAATAATATTTATTGAAATTAGAATTAATATGTCTGATTTAGAAAAGATTATTCCAGTTGACATTGAAGAACAAATGAAGTCAGCTTACATTGATTATTCAATGTCCGTCATTGTCTCGAGAGCTCTTCCTGATGTCCGGGATGGATTAAAACCTGTGCACAGAAGAGTTTTATACGGTATGAATGAATTAGGAAGTACTTCAACTAAACCATATAAGAAATCTGCAAGAATAGTGGGAGAGGTATTAGGAAAATTTCATCCTCATGGTGACTCATCCGTTTATTTTGCTATGGTCCGACTGGCACAAGAATGGTCTCTACGTTATCCTCTTATTGATGGCCAGGGAAATTTCGGTTCAGTAGATGGCGATAGCCCGGCAGCAATGCGTTATACAGAAGCCAGATTAAGAAAACTTGCCGAGGAAATGCTTGCTGATTTGGACAAAAATACTGTAGATTTTCGCCCAAATTTTGATGAAACTTTACAGGAACCGGTAGTACTTCCCTCAAAATTTCCAAATCTTCTGGTAAACGGAGCCTCAGGAATTGCTGTAGGTATGGCAACCAATATGGCCCCACATAATCTTTCAGATAGTGTCGATGCTATTATTGCTTATATCAATAATCCAAATATTGAAATATCAGAACTAATCAATATTATTAAAGCTCCTGATTTTCCAACAGGAGGTACCATTTACGGTTATGCAGGAGTGAAAGAAGCTTTCGAAACCGGAAGAGGAAAAATCGTTGTTAGAGGTAAAACAGAAATTGAAACCAGTGAAAACGGTCGGGAAAAGTTGATCATTACTGAAATCCCTTACATGGTCAATAAAGCTGAACTGATCATTAAAATCGCTGATCTGGTAAACGAGAAAAAAATTGAAGGGATTGCAAATGTCAATGATGAAAGTGACAGGAGTGGGATGCGAATTGTCATTGATATTAAACGTGACGAAATGGCAAGCGTTATATTAAATAAATTATATAAATTAACGCCACTTCAAACAGCTTTCAATGTAAATAACATCGCACTCGTTCATGGAAGACCACATCTGCTTAATTTAAAGGATTTAATCCGTTATTTTGTTGAGCATCGTCATGAAGTAGTAATTCGTCGTACTAAATATGAATTAGAACAATCTGAAAAGAAAGCTCATATACTAAGAGGTTTAATCATTGCTCTAGATCATCTAGATGCAGTGATTGAATTAATTCGGAAATCTAAATCACCCGACGAAGCACGGGAAGGCCTTATTTCAAATTTTGGTCTTGATGATATTCAGGCCAAAGCTATACTTGATCTGAGACTTCAACGTCTTACAGGACTTGAAAGAGACAAAATCCATGCTGAATATGATGAGATTTGCAAATACATTGATTGGTTGAACGAAGTTTTAGCAAATGAATCCATGAGAATGGGTATTATCCGTGACGAATTACTGGAAATCAAAGAACAATTCGGCGATAAACGAAAGACAGACATCATTTATGCTTCTGAAGAATTTAATCCTGAGGATTTTTATGCCGATGATACGATGGTAATCACCATTTCTCATATGGGATATATTAAAAGAACTCCACTTTCCGAATTTCGTACTCAGGCAAGGGGAGGGATTGGCTCCAAAGGTTCCAGTACAAGGGATGAAGACTTTCTTGAACATATGTTTATTGCTACAATGCATAGTACTTTACTTCTTTTTACTGAAAAAGGTAAATGTTTTTGGCTTAAAGTATTTGAAATCCCGGAAGGTACAAAAGCTTCAAAAGGAAGAGCTATACAGAATCTGCTTGGAATTGAAGTGGATGACACCGTTAGAGCTTATATTAATGTTAAGTCGTTAAAAGATGAGGAATACATTAACAATAATTACATTATTCTATGTACCAGGAAAGGAACCATTAAGAAAACTTCACTTGCTGCCTATTCACGTCCTCGACAGAACGGAGTCAATGCTATTACCATCCATGAAAATGACACATTAATTGAAGCTCGCCTTACAAATGGTGATAATGAAATAATGTTGGCTGTTCGGTCAGGTAAAGCTATTAGATTTCACGAAAAACATGCAAGAGCAATAGGTCGTACCGCTTCGGGAGTTAGAGGAATAACCCTGCAGGACGAAAATGATGAATTAGTTGGCATGATTTGCGTTGGTAAAGATAATTCTGACATTCTGGTTGTTTCAGCCAATGGTTATGGGAAAAGATCCAAAATAGATGATTACCGAATCACTAATCGTGGTGGTAAAGGAGTAAAAACAATTAATATTACAGATAAAACAGGTCCTTTAGTCGCAATTAAGAGTGTAACTGATAAAGATGACCTGATGATAATTACACAAGCAGCTGTAACGATTCGGGTGCAAGTTTCATCAATCCGAATGACAGGACGCGCTGCTCAGGGAGTTAAGTTAATCAATCTTCGCGATGATGATGCAATTGCTTCAGTTGCCAGGGTTGAAGTTGAAGATGTTGAAGTAGAAGATGTTGAAGTAGAAACTTCTGAAGTTGAAGATAATATGACTGAAGACATGGAACAAAACAATGAAGAAGAGGATTTAAATCTTTCCGATGAATAAGTCTAAATATTTTTTTATTATTGAAAAAAATAACAAATTTGTAATATTAAACAAATATTGATTAAAATGAAAAATTACTGGTTCACTGCAATATTTTTATTAGGAAGCACAATCTGCTTTGCTCAGAAGAGTAAAGTTACGTATGCTCTGGCAGATATGAATGAAGGCAAATTGGAAAAAGCGTGGCAAGAAATTAGTGAAACTGTTGATCCTGCAAATAAAAAAGCTGAAAAAACAGTAACTTGGTCTGGTGCCTGGCAGGCAAGAGGAGAAATCCTTGTTGCGATCAGCAAATCAAAAGACGAGAATATTAAAAAACTTGTAGCTGATCCTGTGGAGGAAGCTTATAATTCATTCATGAAGGCTATTGAATTGGAGGAAAAAGACAATAACCCAATTCTCAAAATGAAAATGCTTAATTTCCTTAGCACACTTTCCAATTCTGCTGTACAGGCTTATCAAGCTGAAAATTATGAAAAAGCAACAGGCTTTTTTGAAAAGATCCTTACTCTGGAAAGTTCCAAGATTCTGAAACCTGATTTTAAAGTTGATACTGCCATCATGTTCAATACTGGTTTAGCTGCAGCCAGCAGTAAACAGTATGATAAAGCAATTAAATATTTCAAGGAATGTGTAAGCTATGGGTATCAGGGTGGTGCATGTTACTCTCAGATGATCAGATCCTATCAACTCAAGGGTGATACAACTCAAGCTATCAACACGATGAAGGAGGCCGTCTTAAAATATCCTAATGAACAAAACATTCAGGTTCAATTGATTAATTATTATATTACACATGGTCAATCAAATGAAGCCTTAGATTACCTTAATAAAGCGATTGAGAAGGAACCCACAAATTCATCATTTCATTTAGCCAAAGGAGTTTGTCTTGATAAAATAGGTCGCCAGGATGAAGCTATTAATTCCTATCTTAAAGCTATTGAATTAAAGGCAGATAATCCAGATGCGTATTATAATATAAGCGTAATTTATGTTAATAGAGGTGTAAAACAATTTGAAGTAGCAAATTCAGTTCCTACGAATGAGCAAGCTCGTTATGAGGCTGAAAAAAATAAAGCAGACGATCAGTTTAGAAAGGCAGTTCCTTATCTTGAAAATGCAGTGAAATATAAACCTGACGAAGCAGATTGGAAGAATCAGCTTAAAAATATTTACTATCGTTTAAAAATGATGGATAAGTATGAATCAATGAAATAAAATTAAAAAGGGGGTCTTCCCCTTTTTTTTAGATCTAAATAGAAACATAATATCAATTATAAGACAAAGCCTTTACGGTATAATCTTGAAACAATTATTTTATAAATCCCGTAATAACTAATTGTTTTTCTATATTAGTAATATCTGATGTATTTATAATGAATAAGATAATATTTGTATTTGTATTCCTTTTTCTAATATTGACAAAGTACTGCTTAATCATGGCACAAGATATACAAGTAAGAAATTTGAAATATCAAAAGATTTTACCAAAAGTCATAAAATCTGATGATGAGTGGAAAAAAGAACTCTCACCACTTCAATACGAAGTGACAAGACATAAAGGGACAGAACCACCTTTTACTGGGCAATATTATGATTTCTTTGAAAAAGGGAAATATTATTGTGCAAATTGTGGAGCTTACTTGTTTGATTCATCGTCAAAATTTAAATCTGGATGTGGTTGGCCTAGTTTCAATGACGTGGCTAATCAGAAATCCATAAATATTGTAAGGGATTCCAGTTTTGGGATGATTCGTACAGAAATTACTTGTGCAAATTGTGGAGCCCACCTTGGACACGTTTTTGAAGATGGACCTCCTCCCACAGGATTAAGATATTGTATTAATTCTGTTTCATTAAAGTTTGTACCTTCAAAATAGTAAATATGATAGGAAATAGTTATTGTTGAGTTAAAAAGGAATATAAGGAACTAAACTTGCGATATGCAGGATCTATTGAAGCAATATCATAGCGTGTTAATTTATTTTCTTGTATTATTGACTTTGCTAAATCTTCATATTCTTCTGCTTCATGATAACTGTCTAATAACGTTACAAGTTGTAATGAGGTTGCTCCTTCCCATCGTTTTTGTCGAAATTTTTTGTAAGAAGAAACTCTTGAGATTAATAAAAAATAGTGTTCAACGGATTGAATAACATCTTCATAAGTCCTCAAATAAATATCCTCTTCACTATCAGTTAGTCGCATCTTTAATCGAGATTCTTCTGATGAAAATGAAAGAATCCCAAATAAGTTATGTCCTTTTCTACAAATACTTGAAGTTCCCCATCCACTTTCCAAAACTGCTTGTGTTAAAGCTAGGCTTACAGGATGAGGAAAAATTCTTTTTTTTAGTTCGCTAATTGAGTCAGTCCTATATTTCTCCATCATGGATGCAAGAAAAATAGAATCGTTATGATAAATTAGCTTATTGTTCTTGAATTTATATTCAATAAATTCAACATGATGTAAATCATCTAATAACCGTTCTCTTGTAATAACAACAGCGGGTAATAGATACTCTATAAATTTCCTTTTTCTTACTTCTGGATCCATTGCTCTAAAATCAACAGAACCTTCATAAATAACGGGAACAACAATCGAATCATTCTGAGCAATTATTGAATCGCCCGAAATTGCTGTTATTTGTTTTGCTTCAATGTTATGAGGAAAATAAATAAGGAAATATTGTTTGGTTTTACCAAATAAATATAAAGCTAATATTAAAAAAGACATCAAAAAAAGATGAATAAAACTTCTTCCCATATAAAATTATTAGTGTCTATATAGCCCAATATAAGAATTATATTTGTGAAAGTAAATATTTTGGGGAAAATGAAAATCCTCAGTTAAATTCAGATTTTAAAATTTCAGACCATTTTTCAATATTTTCCACCGTTTTATCTGAAAGATTTTCCTGATCAATGGGTAATCCCAAAAATTCATTATTCCGGACTGCTTTCGAATCGTCAAAAGTAAAACCTTTTATTGGAAATCTTCCAATTAATTTAATTCCTCTTTTTTCGAAAAAATCAGCCAGAATCCCAATAGCATCACAAAAGTTTTCTGAATAATTCTTTTGATCTCCCAATCCAAAGATTGCTAATTTCTTCCCTAAGAAATTCTTATTTTCAAGAGAAGGAAGAAATTCATCCCAATAATTGGGTAATTCTCCATCAAACCAGGTTGAAGAACCAAAAATCAAATTTTCAAACGGATCTAAACTGCTTTCATCCGCTTCTTCAATATTAATATCCTGTATATCAAATTCATGAAGTGAATCCTTCAATTTTTCAACTACTTGTTTCGTCTTTTTCGAGTTAAAACTGTAAAAAAGACCTATTCTATTGCCCATTGCTTAAGTTTTTTAATAAAAATTCAATATTTAAGCAGATCTAAGGCTGCATCGGAAATTTTTTGCTGATTGATCAAGATAGCAGCCTCGAGAATTTTATTGAATCCAACAGGCGTAAAGGTAGAGCCCATCCTGCGAACAGGCCCGTCAAGATATTCAAAGGCCCGTTCGCCTATCATTGATGCAATCTCTCCCCCAAATCCACTGAAAACTTTGTCTTCATGAACGACTAAGGCTTTGCCTGTTTTTCTTACTGATTTTATTATCATTTCCTCATCAAGAGGAATAAGACTCCTGAGATCCAATACTTCAATACTAAATCCTTCTACAGCAAGATTTTCTGCAACCTTCAGCGCCATATGTGTAGTATTCCCATAAGTGACGATGCTTAAATCTGTTCCTTCTCTCCTTATTCTTGCCTTTCCAAAAGGGACCTCGAAATCTTCAGGTATTGGAGTAGCTGCAATTGGCGCATTATACAAGGCTTTCGGTTCCAGAAATAAAGTAGGTCCCATCGAACGCATTGATGTTCTTAATAATCCGGCCGCATCATCAGCAAATGATGGATATACTACTCTTATGCCTGGAAAAGAAGTTAGCGCTCCCTCTGTAGTCTGTGAATGATACAAACCACCCCCTATGTATCCTCCCGAAGCCAGGCGAATGGTTACGTTGGGTGCAAAAAAACCATTCGTTCGCCAATATTCATGAGTCATTTCAACGTATTGTTCCATTGCAGGCCAGAAATAATCGGCAAATTCAGCCCCTTCTATCACAATATGGATTTTCTTATTGAAACGTGACATACCATTTGCAGTTCCGGTAATATAATCTTCCGCAATAGGACTGTTAAAAACTCTTTTCGCCCCAAATTCCTTCTGCATACCCTTTGTGACGTTGAAGACTCCACCTTTCTCCTTGTTGGCTATATCCTGACCCCATATGAATGTATCGGGATTGTATCTGAATTCTGCCTTTAAAGTTTCATTCAAAGCTTCAATTAAACGTTTCTTTTCTCCATTATAACTATGAGTTCCATCTGGATATTTTTTTGAAACATAAGGTTCTGCAAATACAAAATCAAATATCGAAGCTGGGTCCGGATCAGGTGATTGAATGGCCTCTTGGTGAGCAATTTTAATCTCATCGCTTGCCCTCTGTTCTATTTCTGCAATTTCCTCTGGTGTTAATCTTTTATACCTTAATAACATCCTTTTGAATTTTGCCAAAGGATCATACTCTTGCACATAATTTAGCTCTGCTTCATTTCGGTATAATTCATGTCTATCAGAGTTTGAATGCGATTTGATTCGTATGCAATTAGCCTGTACAATGCAAGGAGTTCGATTTTCTTTGACCCACTTTTTCGCTTCAATCATCGCATTCATTGAATCGAAAACATCTTTCCCGTTACAATGGATTATTCTAAGATTTTTAAATCCAGAGAAATTGTTTGCCACTTTTCGTCTGGCCGTTTGATCTTTCTTCGGAACCGAAATAGCATATCCATTATCCTGTATCACGAATAAAACTGGTAATTTTTCATTTGAAGCGCCATTAATGGCTTCGTAAACAAACCCTTCAGAAACGGATGATTCTCCCTGGGAACAGATAGCAATTCCCTCACTTCCATAATATTTAATAGCCCTTGCTACCCCCACGGCGTGTAATGCATGGTTCCCGGTAGACGAAGAGACATTATGGATATTCCATTCGGGTTTTCCGAAATGATTTGACATATGTCTTCCTCCGGAATTGACATCTGCCGCTTTCGAAATTCCATTTAGTATGATTTCTTTAGCAGTTAATCCTGCTGATATATTGGTTAACATATCCCGGTAATACGGGAAAAGATGATCTTTCTCTTTTTCAAAAACCTGTCCGATAGCTAATTGTATTCCGTCGTGACCAGCATAGGGTGCATGGTAAGACCATCCAATCGCCTGTTTTAAATAATTCGGAGCTTTTTCATCAATCATCCGGCCTAACGTCATTAAGTAAAACCACCTCTCAAGAAGCTCTTTATCCGTATTATTTATCGTATAGATGGAACTTACAGCAACTTCATTTTCGATATTTATAGTCATGATTGAAGAATCTTTTAAATTTCTCTTTGCAAATCAAATTGTTCGAGCAAATCGGCAATTCGTCTCAGAAATTTTCCACCAAGCATACCATCGATTACCCTGTGATCATAGGATAAAGAGAGAAACATTTTATGTCTGACAACAATTGCATCACCCGTGGGCGTTTCAATGACTGATGGTTTTTTCCCAATCAATCCCACAGCAAGGATGGCGACCTGGGGCTGATTAATGATCGGGGTCCCAATTATATTTTTAAAACTCCCAAAGTTTGTTATTGAAAATGTCCCTCCCTGAAGCTGGTCAGGAAGAATTTTATTATTCCTGGCGGCTGAGCCAAAACCATTTATCTCTTTGGTCAAACCAATTAAATTCTTAGTATCCGCATCTTTAATAACCGGGACAATCAGGGTATCATCCTCTTTTGCTACTGCAATGCCTATATTAATATGCTTTCTTAGAATAATATTTTCCCCGTCAACCGAGGCATTAATCATCTTGAATTCAGTTAAAACTTTGGCTACTGCTTCTGTAATCATAGGAAGAAACGTAATTTTCTCATTATATTTCTCCTGAAAACGATCTTTAATTCTGTTTCTCCACAATACAAGATTGGTCACATCTGCTTCAACCACTGATGTCACATGAGCTGCAACATTCTTCGACATAATCATGTGGTCTGCAATAAGTTTGCGGATCCGGTCCATTTGCATTACCGTGTCTTCTGCCCCGTAAGAAATAGATGTTCTGTATTTATTGTCTGCCGCAACCAAAGGTTTTTGGGTTTCTTTGGATCCCTGCGGACCTTCTTTAGTCGAACTTGATTGAACCTTATGTTCTTTTATATATTTCAATAAATCATCTCTCTGTATTCTACCCCCAAGGCCGCTGCCGGAAATAGTGTTCAATTCTTCCAGCGAAATTCCTTCTCTCTCTGCAATATTTTTTACTATAGGTGAAAAAAAGCGATCTCTGCTTATCTCTGTTTCGGATGAAACAACATTCGATAGATCTTCTTCACTTTTTCCGGCAACTTCCCCAGTTGGTATCTCTTCCTCAATTAAGGATCTAGAAGAGATTTTTCCAGAAGATTCCTTTCCTTTAATGGATTGAAAATCCTCATCAATTCCGGTTTGAATTTTATCGACTGATTCTTTTATTTCAGTTGAAATTATTTCATCAGTTGAAATAATTATGACAACTTCACCCACTGGATAGGTCTCATTTTCAGAGCACCTGATCTCTTTTATTCTTCCTGTTACAGGTGATGGTATCTCGGAATCTACTTTATCGGTTGCCAATTCAAATAGGACATCATCTTCTTTGACAAATTCGCCTGCTTTTACAAATAATTTTGTAATTGTTCCTTCCTGAATACTTTCTCCCAATTTAGGAATTGTAACATTAAAATCTCCCATCCGTTGACTTGTGTTATTGCTTCATTATTTTTCAATAAAACAACAAAATACTCTTTTGGTTTAAGAAGACCAGCGCAAATAAGTTAAGATTATATTAAATAGTTATTTTGAAAGAAATATTGTTTTGTAGTTTCAGCCAATCCTGCAAAACTGATCTGAATTTTTCAAAATCAAAAAAGCTTGAATTAAATGTCATAACGTGTCATAATGAGTCATAATGTTTCATTAATTAAATTTGCGCAATCCTCCTCATTACCTTTACCTCAATCCGGGCAACACCGGACCTGCTCCGTACCAACCTCGTACCAGGTTCGGTCCTGGGTCGGGTTCTTGCCCACGGCATGGAAGCGAACAAATATCACTAATGCTACGCATTAGTGCCCTTCTCATCAAGGGCAAATGACTGAAACTGACTTTTCCCTTTCCCGGGTTACTGAAATTTTTGCTTAATGAAAGTCTCTGCAACTATTAAAAGTGATTCGATGTTAATCGCGAATCAATGTTGGTGGTAAGTAAACAAATTATAATCAGGCCATGTAATCTTTCTGATATCTATTTGATTGATTACCCGATCCATTTCCATTGCGAGATGAGGCCCCTTATAGGTACTTGTATTGGAAAGAATTGCCCAGGCAGCACCATCCGATTGTCGTTTTATTAATGCAGATGATCCTGATAAAGTTCCCGTTCTGACCCATTCTCCATCTATCTTTGTTTTTCTCCATCCCAGCGGATCAAGTCCTTCCGGATCCACCTTTGTCATCTCGTCAATACTCTCAGGAGTTAAAATATCTTTTACGGTGGGATCTTTATCAATAACAACGTATAACTTCAGCAAATCAACAGCAGAAGCCAGCCATCCGGCAGCAGCGCCCAAAACCTTAAGATCATTGCCCCCATAAATCTTCGGCAACAATCTTCCGCTGCCATCAAAACATTCTTCAGGTTTAGCTTCCTGGGGCTCGTAATATTTTACTTCATTAGACAATTTTTCTTCATAAAAGCTTCCGCCTAATTGCATATCAGTAATGTTTGCTGGCAATAAAACATTTTCCTGGATATATTTTTCATATTCCATTCCCGAAACTTTTGAAATAACTTTTCCTAATATCAAATAACCAACATTACTGTAACAGCTACGAGTACCAGGTTCAAAGTGAAGATTTCTGGAGGTTACAAATTTTATATAAGAATCTACTGAAACAGGCAATGCATCACCCACGCCTTTGGACACAACTTTAGGAAGAAAAGCAAGATCTCCGTAATGCTGGGTCCATCCTGCTGAGTGATTAAGCAAATTCCGTACAGTAATCTTTTCCAGTCTTTTATCTTTGATGTTCAGGAATTGTGGGTCATTGAGAATTCCTTCTTTGCCAAAAACTTTCGAGTCAAGCGAAATTTTAGAATTCTCAACAAGTTTCATGATCCCAATGGCGGTTATTAACTTTGAAACACTTGCAATTCTAAATAAATGATCGGATGTCACCGGTAATTTAGCTTCTTCGTCTGCATATCCATATCCCTTGGCAAAAACCAGCTTATCTTTATTTACATATGCAACCGACAATCCTCTAATATGATTTTGAGCACGAAATTTTTCAATTTTCTCATCAATTAATGAAGTATTTTGTGATTCAATTAATTTCTTGGTGATTAAATAATTTATCGACTCTCTTTCATGATTTATGGATTCATCAGATGAATTAAAACCATAATCAGAAAGGATGAGATTAAAATTGAAAAATAGAATGATTAGCATATATTTAAACCATTGTTTCATAGAACTTTTCGACATAAATTCACAAATGTAAACACCCTATAATGTCTTGAATTGAATTGTACTTATTTTCATTAAGGTAAGTTTCAATTCCCGAGATAATTTTTATTGTTGTCAAAGGATCTATAAAATTTGCAGTCCCAACCTGAATGGCTGATGCACCCGCAAGAAAAAATTCGATAGCATCCCGAGCATTCATAATTCCTCCTAACCCAATAACCGGAATCTTAATGGCTCTGCTAACCTGCCATACCATTCTAAGTGCAACCGGCTTAATGGCGGGACCTGAAAGACCTCCAGTCACGGTCGATAAAACAGGCCTTTGAGTATCGATATTGATGGCCATTCCAAGAAGAGTGTTTATCAACGATACGCTATCGGCACCGGAATTTTCGACTGCTTTGGCGATTTCAGTAATATCAGTAACATTAGGTGACAACTTCACTATCAAAGTTTTCTTGTACACATCTCTTACTGCTGACACTACTTTCTCCGCTGATGAACAACTTGTTCCAAAGGCCATTCCTCCTTCCTTAATATTGGGACAAGAAATATTCAATTCTATAGCCAGTATATTTTCCAGTTCATTTATTTGTTCAACACAAGCTACGTAATCTTCAATAGTAGAGCCAGAAACATTGATAATTACTTTTGTCTCGTATTTTGAAAGAACAGGATACAATTTATCAATAAAATATTCTACTCCTCCGTTCTGTAAACCAACTGCATTCAGCATCCCTGATGGAGTCTCTGCCATTCGCGGATAAGGATTTCCCTGCCTTGGATGAAAAGTGGTACCTTTAACAATTATTCCACCGAGTTGATTAACGTCGAAAAAATCATCGTATTCAACTCCATAACCGAAAGTCCCCGATGCAGTTAAAACCGGATTTTTTAATTCAAGATTATGAATTTTAACCTTCAAATCTGCCATTTCAATGTTTTTATGTTAAAAACAGGACCCTCCGTGCAAACGCATTTATTGCCATTTACAGTATCTGTAACGCAGCATAAACAGACTCCAAATCCGCATGCCATCCAATGTTCAAGAGAAACTTCGCAAAAAATTCCTCTGGCGTTAGCTTTGGCAGCAACAGCTTTCATCATAGCTTCCGGACCACAGGTATAAATTCTTGAAAATTGACTCAATTCCCCTCCAAAAATAGGATGGTTGGTTATAAAACCTTTTTCTCCGTGTGATCCATCTTCTGTTGTGGTATATACCTTCCCAAATTGAGAATATTTCTCAACTTCAACAAGATCTTTTGCAGATCGGGCTCCAAGAATCACGGATATTTCGGCTTTTTCTCTCAGCTCCTGAGCAAGAAAATACAAAGGAGCGATGCCACATCCGCCTCCAGCCAGCAAGACCTTTTCATTCTTTGTACTCGGCATTGTAAAACCTTTCCCCAGAGGGAATACGACGCTTAGTGAGTCTCCTTTTTCCTTTTCGGAAAGACATTCGGACCCTTTACCCACTATTTTAATAAGTAAATCAAAGGTGTTATTTTGGAAATCAACCGAATGAAATGAAAATGGCCGTCTTAAAAAAACGCCGTTACAGTTTTCAACCAGGACATTTACAAATTGCCCAGGAACGATGGACTGCAACTTCTGAGATGATTTTAATCTCAAAATATGATGATCGGTACTAAGACTGGTGTTTGATACAACAGTAAGATTTTGAACAGATTTTCCCATTTGTATAACCTGCTTTAATCCAATTAATTAAATTGAGGACATCAAGTCCCTATTTATTTGCAAATATAGCCCAAAATCTCATTTTGAAGGAGAGTACATTGAAAAAGTTTTATCCTTATAAAAAAGTACTATTCTTTCAATTTCTTTATTGCCAGTCATACTGCCATCAATAATCTCATTCGATTCTGATTTTGTTTCTGTTACTGTTGTTTTGACGGATTTTGCTTCAATTTGTTGATCTACTCCAGAAAACAATTCTTCATTATCTTGTGCTACCTGCAATTTCTTTACATGAGAATCTTGATTTTCAGAATTCTCCCCTGATGACGGAAAAGAAAATAATGAAGGCTCTTTAACAGAATTTTGCAAATCAATCATTTTTCCTTCACCAAGAAGCAACCATCGTGGATTTAAATCCTTATAACTCGAAAGCATTTTTTGGATAAAAGACGCCCCAGGATAATTTCTGCCATTTAAGACATGGGAAACACTTGATCGCTGTACTCCGATTTTATCAGCAAATTCAGCAGGTGAAATATTTTTTTTAACCAGAAACTCGGTAATCCTGTCTTTCATTATGAATATTATTTAGAATCAAAGCTATCATAAATACCTAATTACAAATGTAATATTTTCTTGATTACACATGTAATTATATTTGTAAATTCTCAATCATTCACTTATGTATACACAAAAGATTGCTAATACATTTGTAAACCATATCATTCTTGTTATTATCCACGAACCTTCTCCTCAAATTTAATAAATAGGCTTGTTTTAAAAAGAATAGTAATAGTTACCTGAATTATCTGATTATTTAAATAAAAAATTTAATATATATTCATATAATACTGGTTTATAATCTTTTGATTACTAAATTATTTTATTATTAATGCAATGTTGACGCAATATTTCCAAATGTACATTGGAATCTTAATCTATTTGTTTAATTAAATAATGTTAATGCCTGTATTTGTGTGCTTTATATGATATTTTATAGAAAAATATTCTTCTTTTTTAGATTGATTGGAAATGATTTTATTAATAATTAATTTCCTCGTGACAAATGTATTTAAATCGATTTGATTCTCATATTTAATAACATTTGTAACCGACTGAATGTAACTAAATAATCCTTGATGTATAGATTTGTAAATGTTGGAGAATATTTTAATCTTAAATTAATCCAGGTCAAACGAAAAATAAATTGCATAATGCAAACCCCATTATGACTCATAACGATTTTACTCTGTTTGTATTTTTATTGTGTATTTGTTGAGTGAGTGAACTGACACAATAGCCTTGGTCGTAGTTTGAACTATTCAAGCAGGCCAGAGTCCTGGACATTGTTCAGTTTGTGTCAAATTCAAGTTAATAGAAGAAAAGCTGAAACTATTTCTCTGTTTTTTTGATATTAAAGAAAAAATTAACAATGCGTTCTTGCTCAAAATATTAAACCGTATATAGGCTCTTTTATCCTTCTGAGATTTTCATATTCAACAACGACCCTTACATGGGATCAGGAAAATTTGATTCAAAACAAATTCAAATCGGATTTTTTATTCGTCTCTTGTAATTAATAGACTTTTTTACTTGTATCTAAATTTCCCGGTTTGGTTGGAGAGTTATTTAAAAGTTCTGAAACCGTTAAAATTCATCGAATATACAAATTCAAATATCTTATTTCGGTTTTCCAATAAATAAGATCCTCTGACTCCAATCGTGGAGGGAATAATAAACCGGAAGAAATGACAATTAATCATCAGTTCAGCTCCGGTGGAATTAAAGCTGTACAAAAAACGGGAACCATTATTTAAAGGCACCTCGGCCCTACCGTGATCGTAAAACATTCTTAGCGAAATTCTCTTGATGTAGCTTAATTCACCTAAACTCCAATCAGGGTAAAACAATGGCAGCACGTAATCCGATCTAAGGGTAAGAAGATTATCATTTATTATATTCTGATAGCCTCTTGGATACTCTATCAAATCTGAAAATGATTGTTTAGCTGAATTCTTTACTTGATACCCCCCATAGACTCTGATTCCATGGTGATTTGAAAATCCGGGCAGATAAATTGTTCCCTCACTTGAGAAGATACTGCCGTACTGAAAATCACCAAAAGGAGTATTACGATAAATGATATCTATTGCCTGACCAAACGTTGGCTGCAAATCCCTGGTTCCTAAAGCTAAATAATTATTAGCGTAAAGCCTGTAGGTAAATGGAATAAAATTGCCATGTAAAAGGCTGGATGGGGCATTGGGGGCTAATTTATAGTTAGTATAACCTATCTGGAACTCCGGTTGTACAAATCTCAGATATTTGCCGTGAGTAAGATCCAATGGGATTTTTATATTTCCATTAATATTCAATTCTTGATAGTTAAATCCAATTGAAGTGGTATCTATCCTTGTAATCTGTCCGAATTGATTCCTGTATTGAGTGATTTTATAATAGTGAGACTTCTCGTTGCCATAATCAAGACTAAATCCAAGAACAGGATATAATCCCGAATAATCAAATTTTACAAACCATTTACCTGTTTTATTGACAGATGAATAATCGTACCCTAATTGTGTGACTGCTGTACTTAACAGATTCTGTGACAATAAGGATACTCCTGGTCTTACTTCTTCATTCTCAGTATCGATTCGAAAAGGAGCCCAGCTGTGGAAATTGAATAAGTGCCCTACTTTAGAGTATTTTTTTGAAGAATAATGGAACGAATCCGTAACTTGGGGAATGATTTTCATTTCCTGCTGCGCAATTTTTTTTGCAAGAGGGTTTTCATAGGTCACAGATGGATCTGATTCCCTCATGATCTCTCTTTCTAAAGGGATTTGCACGATGTTGAAACCATTTGAAGAATAATCACTATAAACCATTTTCTTACCATCAGGTGATAATTGTGGATCCTGTGTACCAAAACGAGAGGAGGTTACCTGATACGTCTTGTTTTCAATCAGATTAAGGGCGTAAACATTATCAATTCCACTCTGTGAACTATTGAAATACAGATATTTGTCTTTTTGAACCGGACGATTTAGGTCATTATGGGAAAAAGGCAATAAAAGACTCATCTTATTCGAAAAAGGATCAAATTTGACCAAAGACTTTCCTTTACTTCCAAGCACAACCGAATAAAGAATATTGTCTTTCTCTGCCCAGGTTGGAGCAATAAAAAGAAGATTCTGAGGAGTTGGTACTTCCTTAATGATTTTCCCATTATCAGGTGAAACAATCAGGATGAAAAAATCATTCTTATCATCAACTCTCACGAATGAAAGATATTGTCTGTCAAATGATAAGGAAGGAGCATAAATCTTATCCTTAAATCTTTTTTCAAACAACTTACCCGATCGAAGATTATAAATTCTCAGCAACGAAAATTCCTGGTTTGCCCATCTGGGATCTGGTTTCCTTTCAATCCAAAAAACTCTGTTATCTGCTACATTTACAGATTCCTCCGATATATACCCTGGCGAAAATATCGTTTTTTCCCGGCCCTTGGCATTGATTAAAACAAATCTTTGTATATCATTAATGGAATTTTTAACAGCAAAAAAGGTAGTATCATTCACATAATAAGGGTAGCTATAACTCGTGTAATTGCGATTTTCCTTTGTTATCCGCTCATATTTATTTTTGACGAGCAGATTATCATCTTCTTCCCATTTCTCCTTTAAATCGTTAAATATCTCAGAATAAAGGCTAGATTGATTCTTTCCGCTTACTTTTTTCAAACCACTGGAAAAAGAAGTAATCCCAAAGGGATTTCGTGCAATAGAATGCAGCACCTTTCCCCACATGTCAGCGCCGTAGTTTTTTCTCGCTCCCGCTACTATCTGATATCCCAATTGATAATAATCAGGAATATAATCTTTGTATGAACCTAAATAAGATTTATCATAGCTGTAAACTCCTTTCTCCAATGTTTGAGCCTTAAGCTCCATTTCAAAAGATGGAAGTCTTCCTCTCCCTGCATTACTCAAACCTGTTTCTGCCACAACAGCATCGCCTTCCATCAACCACAACGGTAAATATACTCCCACCACTGCGGCGGCTGCCTGTTCTCCAAGAATTAGTTTAAGAAGATTCGGCAATTCGGATTCAATTTTATCCATTTGCACCACGTGTCTGAATTCATGTATTGCCAGTTGTTCCATCCAATCCTGGGCATAAATATCCTGGGGAGGAGTGGTAAATAATTCCATTCTTGAAGGCGCCCAACTGACCAAACCATTTGAAATCACCGTTCTGGTATGCAGAATAACCGATATCTTATGAGGTTGGTGATTGAGAGTATGACTTGCATAACGATAAACATTCTCCAGAATGGAAGCAAAATGCTGAGCTTTTGCTTCAAAAGAAGAAGGATAAATAACCTGAAAATCACGGGTATTGATCTGCCTCCAGTGAATATTAGCTGGGTCCTCTCCTATTGAATAATACTGTGCACTCAATGAAAAGTATGAAAATATAAAACCTATAATCATCAGCTTTTTTTTCATACAGGAGAGCATTGAATTTTAAGCCACGCTAATACCTCAGGTTTAAAATACGATCCGAGTTCTCTAAGAATCCTGTCATGATAACCGTTTATCCAATTAATCTCTTCCTGATCAAGCAGTTCCTTATCAATCAATTTTTTATCAATTGGGCACAAGGTCAACGTTTCAAAAGATAAGAAATCACCAAAATCAATCCGGTTATCTTTTCTGCAAAGAAGCAAGTTCTCTGTCCGTATACCGTATTCTCCTTCAATATAGACCCCCGGTTCATCGGATATAATATTTCCTTCCTCAATTGAGTATGGATTAAAATCCTGCCTGATACTGACAGGCCCTTCGTGCACACACAGAAAATGTCCAACGCCGTGCCCCGTTCCATGACCGTAATCCATATGATTGCGCCATAAAGCTTTATGAGCAAGAATATCCAGCGAATGGCCTTTGCTGTTAACCGGAAAGATTACCGTCGCTAATTGAATCATTCCTTTTAGAACAAATGTAAAATTTCTTTTCTGCTGATCTGTCGGAGTTGGTCCCAATGATACGGTTCTTGTTATATCCGTGGTACCATCAAGATATTGACCTCCTGTATCAATCAGCAATAATCCCTTCGCCTTAATTACAGAATTGGTGGTATCGCTTACATGATAATGAACAATAGCGCCATGTTCATTATAACCTACAATTGGATAAAAACTTTCTTCAACGTAATCTTCCTGTTCGGAGCGGAACTCTTTCAATTTTTCACACACAAGCAGTTCCGTTATCTCAGTTTTTTCAAGAGAGGAACAGAGCCAATGAAAGAAGTTAATCATTGCAACCCCATCCTTGCAGTGAGCATTCCGCATTCCCTGAATCTCGTCATTGTTTTTAATGCTTTTCAGAAGGGTTGGTATTGAAATGCCCTCAATGATTTTTATTTTGGAAGAAATGGAATCATTTACAAGACAATTCACCCGGTCAGGATCTATCAACAAAGGTCCCGTTTTTAAGTTTTTAACAAAGGTTATGAATGAGTCGTAATCCTTGATTTCAATATTTTCTGATTCCAGTAATGATTTTAAAGCCCCGGGGATTTTGCTGTTTTTGATAAAAAGAATGGCTCTTTCCAAATCGATGTAGCCATATCCCATGGCTAAAGGAGTGTATTCAATATCATTCCCTCTGATATTAAACGTCCAGGCCAGGTCGTCAAGCATGGAAATAAAAGTTCCAAAGGCCCCCTTTTCCACTAATTTTTGCCGGATAAGGTTTATCTTTTCGATCCGCGAAATACCGGCATATTTTACAGGATAATCATAAATTTCCTCCAATGGAATGGATGGCCTGTTTTCCCAAATTTCATTAACCAGATCCCTCTCTTTTATCAAAAGGATACCCTTCGCATTTAATTTACGGTTTAATTTCTTTACTTCTGTTGTTGATAAAGTCATTCCATCTGCGCCTATGAAACTTTTTTCCGGGACTTCCTTCAGCAGCCATTCTTCATAAGGGATGGTATCAGGCTGCCGGTCTTTCATCAAAATGATTCCACTGTCTTTTAGTTCTTTTTCTGCCTGAATGAAATATCTGGAATCTGTCCACAAGGCTGCCTTTTCTGAGGTCACCACTACCCTTCCGTACGAGCCGGTAAAACCACTGATCCATTCACGTGTCTTCCACCTTGAAGGAACATATTCAGATAAATGAGGATCATTGCCATTGATTATATAAGCTTCAATATTAAGTTCTTTCATTAAACTCCTAAGCGAGTTAACTCTTTCCAATATATTCATTTTGATTTATTTGCAATATAATAACTAATGATATTTCGCATACTGTCTGAACAAAGTTCATCCATTTCGATCTCTTCAGGAATAATAAATTCCACGGATGCGACATCATCCCCCGGAGAGATTGATTCCGGGGAGTCAATCTCACAAAGAAAAACCATATCAAGAGTAAATACGGAGAAACCGGAATAGATATATTCGTTTGGAAAAGAGGTTAAATATTCCAGTTTTATGATATTCACGTTCAACTCTTCCCTGATTTCTCTTTTGACTGCCTCCTCTCCAGTTTCCATTGGTTCGACAAAACCTCCCGGCAAATCAAGTTTTCCGGCACCCGGGTCCACTGCCCTCCGGCACACCAGCAATCGCTTGTCTTTGTCGAATATAAGGCATGCCACTGCCGCCGAACTGTTTATGAAATATACAAATCCGCATTCTTCGCACCTAAATGATCTTCCTCCATCCGAGGTATTAAAATGATTGCAACCACATTTGGGACAATACTTTATCACATTCCTTGGATGGCTTTTCCTGATTATCATGTTTCATTAAATGAGTATAATTTTCCTGGCCCTCTTCTGCAAGATTTAATAGATTCCAAAAACCTTCAGCCTATAGCCTAAAGCCTCTGATCACGATTTCTGTCCCACAAAATAATTCTTGTTATCGGCAAAAAGAAAATTAAAGGTTGTAAGAGAACCATAAATACGTGTAATATATTGCTGCAGATCTACTTTTTGTAAATCAGTTAAAACAGTGTTAGAATTAATATTTTGCTCAAGAACTCTTAACCGGTCCCTGATCATCACAATCTTATGAAAAAAACTTTCGATGGGAATTTCTTTTGCCTGAAGGTCTGGATTCTGGGGTTTGATGATCAGGATTCCTCCTTTCCATTTATCACCTAATTCAATATTAGGCTGAAGTCCATTGTATTTTTCCAGCACGTGGGTTAAAACTTTCTCTATTTCATCAAGTGACAATCCTGTCCTTACCGGGGTACTGGAAGGTTCGACTATTTCAAGTTCTTCATTTCTTTTACTGATTTCCATTTTCCCGCCTTTTTCAAAATAAATTTCCCAGGCGGTGATCTTATCATTGCTGATCACTCCATTCCCATAACTGGGGTGTTTTACCCATGCACCTCTTCCAGCAGTTTTCTCCATAGTAAAGACGTTTTTAGATAAAAAAATATTTCATCTAAAATATAAATTTTATTGTTCATTCACCCATTTTTTCACCATTGTGCAGTTTAAATGTAATTTATTATTTTTGCCTCCAATGAATTTAAAGCTATTATTAGAAGGCATCATCATCGGCATTGCGGTTTCAATACCCTTGGGGCCATTGGGTATTCTTTGCATTAAAAGAACGGTTAACAAAACCTGGAAGTCAGGATTTATTTCCGGTCTTGGAGTAGCCACATCCGATACTTTGTATGCTATTGTTGCAGGTTTTAGCCTGACTATCATCATTGATTTTCTCAGGCAATATGAAGCCTATTTTAAAATCCTTGGTGCCGGAATGGTCATTCTTCTTGGTTTGTATATTTTTCTTTCAAATCCTGCGAAGGAAATCCAAAAGTTCAAAAGAAAAGGCAATTCGTATATTCAGGATTACCTCACGGCGGTGCTGCTTACATTAACAAATCCTTTAACGATCTTTGTTTTTCTGGCCATATTCACCAGTTATAGTGTTGTGCTTCAAATGTCTCATCCGTTGGATGCTTTTCTTATTGTAGCCGGCATCTATCTGGGAGCAAGCTCGTGGTGGTTTGGTCTGACAGGAATAGCTTATAATTTCAAACATCAGCTTACAATTTCTATCTTGTGGTGGGCTAATAAAATCGTTGGGATTAGCGTCATCATCTTCGCTTTGATTCTTTTGATTTATTTTCAGTAATGACTAGGGATTCTGACTTTCGCATCATTCTGTAAACCTTTTATAATTATCACCTCGTTTTCTTGATTTTTTCCTTTAAATTTGACTTATAGCTGCTTAACTGTTTAACTGTAAGAATCAAACAAATAAAGGATGAAACGAAGAGATTTTATTCAGAAAGGAGCCATCAGTATAGCTGGAGCTGCTGCCTTCCAGGTAATTTCTGAGAAGAGTTTTGCATCGACTAAACCAGAATTAATTGACAGCGTAAATCTTGGCAAATCAGGTCTGAGAGTATCAAGAATCGCTCTTGGCACCGGTACCAAAGGATGGAAGAAAGAATCGGATCAGACCCGGTTAGGAATGCCCCGTTTCGTTGATTTGGCGAAGTACGCCTACGATAAGGGAATTCGATTCTTTGATACAGCCGATATGTATGGTTCTCACACCTATATGCGTGAAGCGTTAAAAACAATCCCCCGTGAAAAAGTTACTTTGCTTACTAAAGTTATGCCTTATGATCAACAAGGCTGGTACAAAGCAGAGCCTTTCTATAAAAGCCTTGACCGGTTCAGAAAAGAAACCGGAAGCGATTACTTTGATATCTTATTGATGCATTGCATGGTAAACGGGAAATGGGCCGAACAGTACCGGAAAATGATGGACGATTTATCGGATGCTAAATCAAAAGGAATTATTAAGGCGGTCGGAGTCTCCTGCCACAGTATGGACGCATTGCTTGAAGCATCCAACAATCCGTGGGTAGATGTGATACTTGCCAGAATAAATCACCGGGGCAACAGAATGGACAGCTCTCCTGAAAAAGTCATGGAATTACTTGCTGCTGCCCATAAAAACGGGAAAGGTGTGATGGGAATGAAAATCTTCGGCTGCGGAGAACTTACAAAAGACGATGAACGTGAAATGTCCTTAAATTTCGTTCTGAAAAGCGGAAATGTCGATTGTATGACCATTGGGATGGAAAGCCCTGCCCAGGTTGATGATACCGTGGCCCGTGTCATGCGAATAATTCATAATTAAATTTCCCCATACCCTTCGCCGTTTTAGGCTTCCCAGAGGAGAAGTTTTTGATAATCTTTATCTAAACCTTTGGCCTTTACGCCATCTTTACAATCTTATTAAAACCCTGTGACCCGTCCTGAATTTTGTTTACTCTTTTGAATTAAAAACTTTAACTTTTTTCTTTCTTCTCAATAATTACCTTTGTCTAATCAGGTGAAACGGAAAAGGCTCTGCTGGAGAGCAACCTTCAGGGATAAGTCTGATTCTGTGAGAATAGAAAACAGGTCCTGACTTGTAATAAAGCCGGGACTTTTTTCCTTCTATTCTTTCAGACCCGATGCCTGAAAAAAACTCTTGACGCGGAGCGTCAAAACATCCCAGGTCAGTGCTCCGCCCTGCATTGTTCAGCTGAGACAAAACTATTGATTTTCTTTTCATCTTTACCCAAATCCCTATAATAATTTTTCCAATGCTTTTTTAGTTCTCCACTCTGATTATGAGCCTCTTTAGGGGACATCATATCTATACTTGAGTGCGGCCTCTTTTCATTGTATATCCTGATGATCTCACCAAGTTTCTCTGAAGCCTGTCCGATTGAAGTCAATTTCATCTGGTTAAGCCACTCATCTTTGAGTATTCCATTGACTCTCTCGGCAATTGCATTGTCCCTCGGGTCCCCGCTTTCAGTCATGCTTATCCTGAACTTTCTTTTGTTTAAAATTTTAACGTATTCATTTGAACAGTACTGTACTCCACGGTCAGAATGATGAAAAACGTTCTTTATACCCCTGGGTAGCTGCTTTATTGCCATATTGAGAGCCATTACTGAATGGCAGGCTTCCAGGGTATCCCCAAGAGCCCATCCGATAATCTTTCTTGAATAAGCATCGGTGACCAGGCTCAGATAGACAAACCCTTCAGCGGTTAAGATATAGGTTATATCGCTAACCCATAGCTGATGAGGCCCCGTGGGTGTGAAATCCTTTACCAGGTTAGGATATTTATGCATCCAGTGATTACTGTAAGTGGTCCTTACCCGGTTTCTTGGTTTGCACACCAAAAGTCCTTTTTCACGCAAAAAATCAAAGAACGAGTCTCTTCCCATCCTGAGTTCTTCTGGCAGGTCGGGCTCAATTAACCGAAGCAGTTTCCTTCCCCCGATCCTGGGCATTATCTTCCTTTGCTTTTCAATTAACTGGCAGAGAATCTCTGTTTTAACCTCCTCCCGGTAATTGTATTTTGATCGCTGATAATAGGCTTGCTTGCTATGGCCAAACAGTTCACACAAAGAGTTAATCCTCTGAGAGGCCTCATTTGTGTGCAGCTCCATTACTGTTTGGCACCAGAGTTTTTTCTTACCGTTATCTTCAGATCTCTTTCTGCAATATCTATCATTTTATTGAGAGCAACCGTGCGAAGCCTCTCTTTCTCAAGTTCTTTCTTCAGTTGCTTGATCTCCAGTTCCAGCTCCTGTTCTCTTGGACTCTTTTGATTTTGTTCCTTCATTACATTTTGAAATTCTATCTCCCGTTGAGTCGGTTTTTTCAGCCCAAATTTACGAACCCAATCCGAAATACAACTTCTGCATTTGATGCCATATTTTTCCTGTATCTCTGAAACAGTGGCATCGCTCATTAAATAATCCTGGACTACTTTTAGCTTGAAATCGTCCGTGTAATTGTTTACTTCTCTTTTCATAAAATCCTGAATTTACTTTACTTTTTGAGTAAACCTATTTCAGGACAAGACACTGTTATCTCCAGTGTTTATTCGCTAATTATTCGCTGTTTATTCGCTGATTATTCGTTCATATACGAATGATCTACGAATAATATACGAATAAACTACGAATAAACACCGGAGAAGACACGGGCCAAAAGCAGATACGAAGTGAAAAATAGTTTGTAATCTTCGCTTAGATCTAACTCACGTTAATAATTCAATCTGATTCATTTGATGGGGTCGGAATGATAAAATCAGCAAAAAGGGAAATGACATAACCAAACAAATAAAAACTCCTTTTGATGGTTTCTCAAAAGGAGCTTTAATCTCTTAGTGGAAGAATAGACAAATAGTAACTCTTCTCCCTGGGAATGAATACTTAAATGGTTAAATGTTACGCCACATAGGGTCTTAAAAGTTTACTGCGCCTCGAGTTTTTTAGTTTTTTTAGAGCCTTCTCCTTGATTTGCCTAACTCTCTCGTGCGTGATGTCCAGCTTTTTACCGATTTCTTCAAGCGTATGAGTCGGCAATCCGTTCAAACCAAAAGTATACCTGAGAATATCCGCCTCACGAGGTTTTAATGTTCCAAGGGTTCTTTCAATTTCCTTTTTCAGAGAATTGTCCATAAGTTCAAAATCAGGTTCGGGAGTTTCATTAATCGTAATCACATCGTATAAATTGTTCTCTGAATTTTCTTCATCTGCAATCGGAGCATCCATTGAGACATAAAAGCTATTGGAATTGAGAGCCTCTTCCACGAAAATATTTTGAAGGTCGAGTATTTCTGCAATTTCTTCTGCCATGGGCTCACGTTGAAAATCCTGTTCGAGTTTAATAAATGCCTTATTTATTTTATTGATCGATCCGATTTTATTCAGTGGAAGCCTCACGATCCTCGCCTGTTCAGCCAAGGCCTGCAAGATGGATTGTCTTATCCACCACACGGCGTAAGAGATGAATTTAAACCCCCTTGTCTCGTCAAAGAGTTCGGCGGCTTTTATTAATCCAAGGTTTCCTTCGTTAATCAAATCCGGGAGAGTCAGTCCCTGATTCTGGTACTGTTTTGCAACCGAGACTACAAATCTTAGATTAGAAGTAACCAGGGCATCTAATGCTTTATGATCTCCCTCTTTAATCCTTCTGGCTAAGACTTCTTCATCTTCAGGAGACAATAATTTGATTTTCCCGATCTCACGCAGATATTTATCCAGGGAAGGTGCCTCTCTTAGCGTTACTTGTTTTGTGATCTTTAGTTGTTTCATAACCAGGTTTTTTAAGTTAATTTTTGGTCTCTAATTAATTTAAAATGTTCATCTTAGTGCTCCTGCTTTTTTCCAGTCAATACATGCCCCATTTACGTCCCCGATTTTATTTTTGCAAATGCCGCGATGCACGTATGCCAGAACAAAATGAGGATTCAGCTTGATGGCTTTATTGAAGTTAAAGATAGCAGCAGCATGATCACCACTATTCCTTTTTATTAATCCTCTATTCATAAAAGTATAGGGGTCTTTAGGATTCAGGTCTACGGCTTTATTAAAATCCTGTTCAGCGCCCTTCTCATCCCCCGTTTTAACCTTGGCCACTCCCCGGTTGTAATAAGCCAATGCACATCTCGGATCCAGTGTAATTGTTTTGTCTCCGTCTTCAATGGCACCCGCATAATCTTCAAGTTTTCCTTTGGCAACACCACGATTCATGTATGCTTCCGTAAAGAGAGGATCTATCTCAATGGCTTTGTTGTAATCTTGGATAGCCCCTTTGTAATCTTCCAACTTATTTTTTACAATTCCGCGATACATAAATGCCAAAGCAAAATTAGGTTTGTTAATAATGGCCATGTTCCCGTCTTCAATAGCTCCTTTAAAGTAACCCAGTTTCCTTTTTGATATTCCCCGATTGAAATAAGCTTGTGCACAGGAGGGATCAATTTCCAGGGCTTTGTTAAATTCTTCTATTGCCGCATCGTATTTCCCAAGTTTATTTTTTACAATCCCTCTTCGGAGATAATCCTTTATATCCTTACCCAAAAGGCAGGATTGGATAATCAGCTTTATATGTACAAGATATTTCAATTTATTTAAATTATTCGATTAAAGAACAAATAAGAATCTTCCCGGAAGTAAAAAATATTTGAGGATAAAAACTATTTTAAAAGTCTTCATTCTAAAATAATAGTCAGAACAATTTATCTTACCAGGAGAATCGTATTAATCAATTTCTTAAATAACCGATAAAAAGTAAATCCCTGTTTTCAAGGATTTTTCAAAAAAATAAGCTGCCTGATTGTTCTCAGAGCAGCTTATTCTATTTTAATGGTAGTTTACTATATATTTACACGATTTCGGATATGGTCTCCGATTTTTTTTGAGAAACAATATTGTTGGTATCAATGGCGATCATCAATTCTTCATTGGTAGGCACCACAATAATCTTAACTTTGGAACCTTCCTTGCTGATGACCTGATCTTGCCCCCTGACCGTTTGATTTAAATTCTCATCAATTTCAATACCGAGGAATTCAAGGTCCTTGCAGATCCCTGAACGTGTGATAACTGAATTTTCAGCTATACCGCCGGTAAACACGAGAGCATCTATTCCTCCCATTGCTGCAGCATAAGCCCCGATATATTTTTTAATCCGGTAATCAAACATTTTAATGGCTAACAGTGCTCTTTCGTCATGTCTTTCATCCGCTGCCTGGCGTATTTCCCTGAAATCGGAGGAAATACCCGTGATACCCAACAGTCCGGAATGTCTGTTGAAAAGCGTGGAAGCAGTTTTAGTACCAATTTTTTCTTTATCCATGATGTAAGCAACAGCCCCCATGTCAATATCGCCGGACCGGGTGCCCATGATCAATCCTTCAAGAGGAGTAAATCCCATGGAGGTATCTACTGACTCCCCATTTTTCACGGCACAGACCGATGCTCCGTTACCGAGATGACAAGTAATCACCTTTGAGTTTTTGGTATCCAGATTGAGTAATTTGCAGGCTCTTGCAGAAACATACCGATGGCTGGTTCCATGGAAACCATACCGGCGAATGGCATATTTTTTATAGAGTGCATACGGAATCGCATACATAAAGGCGTGCTGCGGCATCGTTTGATGAAAAGCTGTATCAAATACAGCCACCTGCGGGATACCGGGAACCAATGCCTTCAAAGCATAAATACCTTTCAAGTTAGGCGGATTGTGCAATGGGGCTAATTCTACGAATTTTTCCAAAACATCAATCACTTCATCCGTGATCAAAACACTTTGACTAAATTGTTCACCTCCGTGAACTACCCTGTGCCCTACGGCATTGATCTCATTGAGATTTTTGATACAGCCGTGTTTTTCACTGGAAAGAACTCCCAGGATGTATTCTATACCGATCTTGTGATCAAGAATTTCACCTTTAAAAAGTACCTTTTCTCCGGACTCCTTCTCATGTTTGAGAGAGGATCCCTTCATCCCGATCTTTTCAACGATTCCTTTGGCCAGAACCTTATTATCGTCCAATGAAATCAGCTGATATTTAATAGAGGAACTTCCGCAGTTTATAACCAAAATTTTCATAACGTAATTTTTTCAGGAAAACAAATTGTAAGCTATTCCTATTTTAATTTCTATCCATCGATAAAGGACCGTTGCCAATGATCTGGCCATCTTTATCATACTGGTAAAAACCACTACAGGTCTGCAAGCCAAACCGCTTGGCTCTGACCAATTTTTTTATCACCGGAGAGGCCATGTATTTGGGATCACCAAACTCCTCATAAAGATTCTCCATCCATCGGTTGATCTTGTCAATACCCAAGATGTCGCCAAGTTCAAAAGGCCCGAAACGCATACCATATCCTATTTTCCAGACGGTGTCAATATCTGCCATACTTCCGACCCCTTCCATCAAAACTTCACAGGCTTCGTTAAGCAACGAGGTATATAACCGAATGGAAATCAAGCCTGCAGATTCTTCCACAGGGATAGCCTGACGATTGACCATCTTCACAAATTTTAGTACTCTCTGGTAAACATCCTCGGAAGTATAGAGGCCTTTAACCACTTCGCAAACTCTTGCTTCGGGAGACTGAACAAAGAAATGAAGACTCACACAGCGGTCTCGGTACTTTAACTCGGAAGATAATTCAGTAATAATGATGGTTGTAGAATTGGTGGCGATAATACATTCCGGACTCACCACTTCTTCTATCTTCTTAAAGACCTCTTTTCTCTCAGTAATCTTTCCTTCTTTACTTTCCGCCCTAATAGCTTCAATCACAAAATCACTTCCTTCGAGGTCACTGTAATTAAGACTTCCTTTGATCCTGGAAAGAATTAACTTCTTCTCACTCTGAGTCATCCCCCAGTTTTCAATCCTCCGGTCCAACATTTTTCCTAACCGTTCGTAGGCATAATCTATTTTTTCCTGCGAAAGTTCAATGAAAACAACTTCAATTCCATTGATACTGGCTATGCGTGCAATGTTCTGGCCATCCTTTCCACAGCCTACGATACCTATTTTCGAAAAAAGAGTCCGTTGACGTTCTTTTTTACTCAAACCGAAATTCTCAATAGGCTCGACAAGAATATTTTCCTTTTCCATTTTTAATGGTGATTTAATATTTCCTTTTTTACTTTCCAGCTTGATTTGAAGTAATAGCTATCATGTTAACGATATCGCTTACTGAACAGCCTCTTGAAAGATCATTAATAGGAGCTGCCATTCCCTGCAGGATTGGGCCGATCGCCTGGGCACCACCAAGCCGTTGAACCAGCTTATACCCGATATTTCCGGCTTCAAGTCCTGGGAACACCAGCACATTTGCTTTTCCTGCCACCTTACTGCCGGGAGCCTTTAATTCTCCGACTTCCGGTACCAGGGCAGCATCCAGCTGCATTTCACCGTCAATCATCACTTTGGGAGCCATCTGTTGGGCAATTTTTGTAGCATTTGCCATCTTATCGACCAGTGCATGTTTGGCGCTTCCTTTCGTGGAAAAAGAAAGCATTGCCACCCTGGGTTCGATGCCAGCAATTACTTTGGCGGTATGGGCTGTTTCCACTGCTATTTCAGCAAGCTGTTTTTCATCCGGATCAGGCATGACCGCACAATCGGCAAAAACAAAAATCCCGTTCTCTCCCAGCTCTTTATTATCGAAAATCAATAAAAATGCACCCGAAACAACGCTTGCTCCCGGCTTGGTCTTTACAAATTGAAAGGCAGGCCTTAAAACATCGCCTGTGGCATGGATGGCTCCTGAAAGCTCACCATCCGCATCGCCGGACTTGATCATAAGAGGCCCAAAAACCAAAGGATCATTTAATAATCTTAACGCTTCTTCCTTGGTTAATCCTTTGCTCTTCCTCATTTCTACCATCAGGTCGGCATATTGTGACCGTTTGACGTCGTTTAATGGATTAACAATTTTGGCCCCGGTGATATCGATTCCTTCTTTTGATGCTTTTCCTAAAATTTCGTCAGGGTCCCCCAACAGAATAATCTTTGCGATTTTATTCTTTAAAGCAATTTCTGTTGCTTTAAGGGTTCTTAATTCACTTCCTTCCGGCAAAACAATTCTGTTCTGCAACTTACAGGCATTCTCTTTTATTCGATCTAACAACTCCATTATCTGAATTTTAAAACATTTGACTTTATTCGTCAAAAAATGCGTAAAAATAATCATTCTTTATAGAGAACAATTTAATTAATCCAAACTTTTTTAACTAATTTTTTGATTTAAAAAGAAGACCCCCAATTTAATATTTTCCAGTTGTGCCAATGTTTTCTCAAATTTAAACCAGTGGTTTTATCTTCACGTCCAATCTTTGTATTTTTGCACGATTTTACATTGATGATATGAGTGATTCTTTACCCTTTGAATTATTATCAGCATCCCTGGAAGGGGATGTATTGACGGATGCTATCAACCGGATTGTTTACGCTACCGACGGCTCTTCCTACAGGGAGATTCCCCGGGCTGTTGTTATTCCCAAAAGCAGGGAAGATATCCGCAAAGTGCTGGATTTTGCAAAAGAACATCATACATCGGTGATTCCACGGGGAGCAGGGACTTCCCTTGCAGGTCAGGTGGTTGGTTCAGGCATTGTGGTTGATATTTCCAAATACTTCGACCGGATTCTTGAATTTAATAAAGAAGAACACTGGGTTAAAGTTGAACCCGGCGTTAACCTTGCCGAATTGAATTTGTACCTTAAACCCTACGGATTGCAGTTTGGGCCTGAAACCTCCACTTCCAACCGTTGCCGCCTTGGGGGTATGCTTGGAAATAATTCCTGCGGATTAAGATCGCTGATCTACGGAAGTGTGCGTGACCATATTCTGGAAGTAGAAGCTTTTCTTGCCGATGGTTCTGAAATCACCTTCCGGCCTCTCTCAAAAATAGAATTTGAAGAGAAGTGCCAGGGCAATCCGGAGAAACTTGAAACAAAGATTTACAGCCATATCAGGGAAAAGCTTTCAGACGAAACCCTCCGCCGGAAAATCACGGAAGCCTACCCCGAACCCTCGGTCACAAGAAGGAACATGGGATATGCAGTGGATATTCTCATGGATACCGATCCATTCCTCCATAATGGCGTCAAATTCAATTTCTCAAAACTTCTGGCAGGATCAGAAGGGACCCTGGCGTTTACCACTGCTCTTAAGGTTAATTTGCTGCCGTTGCCTCCTAAAATTAAATGTGTGATCCCGGCCCATTTCTCTTCGCTGGACGAGGCTTTGAAAGCCAACATCCTCGCGCTGAAGCATCACCCCTCCGCGGTCGAGCTGATGGATGATATTATCATGAATTGCACCAAAGATAGCATTGCCCAGCGCAAGAACCGTTTCTTCATTAAAGATGATCCAAAGGCCATCCTGATGATCGAATTTACCGCCAATACCATGGAGGAAATTCTGGAAAATTGCACCAGGATGATTGAAGAACTGACGGCGGCAGGTTATGGCTACCATTTTCCGATGATCTTTGGAGAAGAAAATATCAAGAGGGTGTGGGATTTGCGTAAAGCCGGGCTGGGGCTTCTGTCCAACGTCCCCGGCGATAAACGAAGCACCACGGTTATTGAAGATACGGCTGTCTCGGCTGAAAAACTTCCGGAGTATGTCAGCGAATTCAAGCAGATCCTAAAGAAACATAGTCTTAATTGTGTATTCTATGCTCACGTAGCAACGGGGGAATTACATCTAAGGCCTTTGTTGAATCTAAAAGATCCCCAGGATCAAAAAATATATCAGGAACTGGCCCAGGATGTGGCTCAGCTGGTTAAAAAATTCAGGGGCTCTCTCTCCGGTGAACACGGAGACGGTCGGCTGCGTGGCTCCTTCATTCCCTTCATGTTCGGGGATGAGATCTATGATCTTTTCAAAGAGATAAAACATACGTGGGACCCCTGGAATCTCTTAAATCCGGGTAAGATTGTGGAAGTGCCCCCAATCACCACGAACCTGAGATTTGATCTCGCCAATCGTTACCCAAGTATTACTACCACGATGGATTTTTCGTCCACGGGCGGATATCTGCGTTCCATTGAAAACTGCAACGGATCAGGTGATTGCCGAAAATCTGAGATCATTGGGGGAACGATGTGTCCGACTTATATGGCCACCCGGGATGAAGCCAGGACCACGAGGGCGCGTGCAAACTTATTAAGGGAATTCATGCATCACTCTGAAAAATCCAACCCGCTTCTTCATCACGAAATCGCAAAGATACTGGATTTTTGTATCTCCTGTAAGGGTTGTAAGGGTGAATGCCCCTCCAACGTGGACATGGCTAAAATAAAAGCCGAATTCCTGCAGCAATATTACGATCATTACGGATCCTCTTTCCGCTCAAAACTGATCGCTTACCTGCCACGGTTGAACAGGTTTGCCAGCCTCATGAGTCCGCTGACCAACTTTATCCTGAAGCAGCGATTCGTAAACAGAATGATTGGGTTCCATCCTCAAAGGAGAATCCCTTTATATTCCGGGCAAACCCTGACCAAATGGTTCAGCAGTAGCAGAATTACGAATTACGAATTACGAATTACGAAAGAACAAATCAGCACTTCGCCTGATCAGCACATCACCCCATCAACCAATCAGCACATCAGCACATCAGCACATCAGCACATCAGGAAAGGAAAAGTCTACCTGTTTGCCGATGAGTTTACCAATTACCAGGAATCCGACATTGGCATTAAAGCCATACTTCTGCTCACCCGCCTGGGATACGAGGTTGAAATACCCCGTACCCTGGAGAGCTGCCGTACTTACATCTCCAAGGGTTTTCTCCGGCAGGCGAAAAAAATTGCCAACCAAAATATCCGGCTGTTGAAAGATAAGATCAGCGAAGAAACGCCGCTGGTTGGAATTGAACCTTCCACTATCCTCTCCTTCCGAGATGAATACCCCGATCTGGCTGAAAACGATCTCCGTGAAGATGCGGTAAGGCTGGGTAAAAATGCTCTGCTTTTCGAGGAGTTCTTTATGCGTGAAGCAGATAAAGGAAATATCTCAGCCACACAATTTTGCAACAAGCCGCTTGAAGTAAAGCTTCATGGCCACTGTCAGCAGAAAGCCATCGCCTCTACCCTACCGACCAAACGGATGCTTTCCTTCCCGGAAAATTATAATGTGCAGGAAATAAAATCAGGCTGCTGTGGTATGGCCGGCTCTTTTGGCTACGAGAAAGAGCATTACGACCTCTCGATGAAGATCGGTGAAATGATCCTCTTCCCGGAAATCCGGAAAAGCGAACCCTCTGTAAAGATCGCCGCTCCCGGAACCAGCTGCCGCCATCACATCAAAGACGGCACCGGAGTAGATGCGGTTCATCCCATCGAGATAATGTACGAGGCGCTGATTTAGGATTGGAATTTGGAAACATGGTAAATGTTTTTTTTCACAATGTTTGCGGCTGTGATAGTTCAATTATATTATTTGTCCGTATCCAAAAAGCAGGCGTAAATAATCCTTCATTTTAAACGAAAACCATTTACCGCGTTTATATACCTGCAACATAGAAAACAATCCAACTGATTGTTTATTAATCTTTTATTAAAATATTGCGCAACAAATAAGCAACAAATAAGGCTGATTTTGTTGCATATTTGTTGCGCAAATATCCTGTAAATAACTGTATGGTAGATTATTAACCATTATTTTTTGTTGTATGCAGAAAAGTACAGCCCTTCCGTTTCCCCATTAACTTCGGCATCCCCTCTTATCCCGTCAGGGATAACAGTTTATAGAGAAATCCAGCAGCTCCTGCAATCAGTTATCCCGTTAGGGATAGAATGTTTATAGAAATATCATGGATTATTAAATGGCTGAAAAAGATTTCAGATATGCTGAATGTGAGGCGTTAGGCTGTAGGCTGAAGACCCTTCCTATAGTCTAAAGCCTATTTCCTATAAACTACCGGCGGGCGTCTAAGGGCGTTATAGATCAGCACGACTCCGGCAATGATAAAGGGGATGCTTAGGATCTGTCCCATGTTCAGCGCCATGTTGGCTTCAAAGGCTTCCTGGTCTTCTTTTACAAATTCAATCAAAAATCTTGATAAAAAGACACCGATAAAGAAAATACCAATGAATAACCCCGGACGGTCTTTCAGATTTTTCTTTTTGAAAAAGAGGTACAGCAGCAGAAAAAAAGTAGATAAGTAACAAAGTGCTTCGTAAATCATCGTTGGATGTTTAGCCACAGTCTCATGATTCCGATCAAAAATGAATCCCCAGGGAAGATTGGTGGCAACTCCATAGATTTCGGAGTTCATCAGATTGCCGGTGCGGATCATGGCAGCCACAAGAGCCACGGGAACAGCCAGCCGGTCGAGCGTCCACAACATACTGCGCTTGGTGATCCTCCTGGAGTAAAGCCAAATGGCAATTAAGATTCCAATGGTGCCGCCATGACTGGCCAAACCCTGGTACCCGACAAACTTATAACCAGTAGCAGTCCGGGAGATCGGAAGAAAAATTTCCGTTAGATGTTGCGAATAGTACCCCCAGTCATAGAAAATGACATGTCCAAGCCTTGCACCAATGATGGTAGCCACAATCACGTAGATAAAAAGCTTATCAATCCATTCCGGGTTGGCCCCTTCATATTTGAACATTCTGTCCATTATCATATAGCCTACAAGGAAACCGGTGGCAAACAGTAATCCGTACCATCTAATGAATGAAAAATGGTCAAATATTTCAGGACTTACGTTCCAATGGATCGCCAGGAGTAAATTCATCTTTAAAACAATTACGAATTATGAATTACAAATTATGAAAAACAAATTACAAATTACGAATCAGAAATCAGGAATTAAAGAATTAAAGAATGAAACTTAATTCGTAATTCGTAATTCCTCTATTCAATCACTGCATCCCGGCCATGACATTGCTTGTATTTCTTTCCGCTTCCGCAAGGACAGGGATCATTACGTCCGATTTTGGGCGCCTGACGCACCGACTGAACCACTTTTTCAGCAGGTTTCCCGTCCGAATCGGAACGTCCGGAAGCATCGCTTTTCTCTTCACGATATTTTGAACGGTCAGTTGGCCGTTGCGCATGAGCTTCACGGACTTCATCCGGATCGCTGATCGGGATCTGTCCTTTCATCAGAGTAGAAACGACTCCCCGGTTGATGCGTTCCATCATCGCCTTAAACAGATTGAAGGATTCCAGCTTGTAGATCAACAAAGGATCCTTCTGCTCGTAGGAAGCATTCTGAACCGAAGTACGAAGCTCATCCAACTCACGAAGATTTTCTTTCCAGTGTTCATCAATGGTGGCAAGAATGACCTGCTTTTCATAAGATTTAACAAGATCCTGCCCCTGGGTTTTGTAAGCCTTCTCAAGGTTGGTAATGATATTGAACAAACGCAGTCCATCGGTAATCGGAACCACGATATTTATATAAATATGCGACTTTGTTTCGTACACATTCTTTACGACCGGCCATGCCTGTTTGGAAATAGCCTGTACTTTCCGTGTAAAGTTATCAATAGAAGCATGGTAAACCTTGTCAGTAACCTGTTCAGGTTTTAACTGAGAAAAATCATTTTCAGTCACCGGTGAATCCAACGAGAGCGACCGGATAAGATCCATCCTGAAATCTTCAAAACCTTCCCTGCCCTGCTCATGATGTTCGGCAGTAACGGTATCCGACATATCATAGATCATATTCAATATATCAACATCGATCCGTTCTCCGAAAAGTGCATGACGACGTTTTTTATAAATTACCTCACGCTGCGAATTCATTACGTCATCATATTCCAACAATCGCTTACGAATGCCGAAGTTGTTTTCCTCTACTTTCTTCTGCGCACGTTCAATCGATCTGGAAATCATCGGATGTTGAATTACTTCACCTTCTTTCAAACCAAGCCGGTCCATGATACTAATGATTCGTTCAGAAGAGAACAACCGCATCAGATCATCTTCCAGGGAAACGAAGAACAAAGAGGATCCGGGGTCTCCCTGACGTCCTGAACGCCCTCTCAACTGCCTGTCAACACGCCTGGATTCGTGTCTTTCCGTTCCTATGATGGCCAAACCTCCAAGCTCCCGGGTTTCCGGCGTCAGTTTTATATCGGTACCACGACCTGCCATGTTGGTGGCAATGGTTACCGTCCCCAGCTTACCAGCCTCAGCAACGATCTCAGCTTCCCGCTGATGCAATTTGGCATTCAATACCTGATGCTGGATGCCTCTCATCTTCAGCATACGGCTAAGCAATTCGGAGATTTCTACCGAAGTGGTACCCACCAGAACAGGTTGTCCTTTTTGATTTAGCCTGGTGATTTCTTCAATAATGGCATTGTATTTTTCCTTCTTGGTCTTGTAAACCAAATCTTCGTGGTCTTTCCGGACGACTGGTTTATTTGTTGGAATCACCACAACTTCCAGCTTATAGATATCCCAAAGTTCACCGGCTTCCGTTTCAGCAGTACCGGTCATTCCGGAAAGCTTGTGATACATCCTGAAATAGTTTTGCAGGGTGATGGTGGCAAAAGTCTGGGTGGCATCTTCAACCTTAACTCTTTCCTTGGCTTCAATAGCCTGATGCAATCCGTCAGAATAGCGGCGGCCTTCCATAATACGGCCGGTCTGCTCATCCACGATCTTCACCGCACCATCAATAAGCACATACTCCACGTCCTTTTCAAACATGGTATAAGCTTTCAGCAGCTGATTGACAGTATGTACCCTTTCCGATTTTATCGCAAAATTCTGCAACAGCTTATCTTTCTCCTCCAGCTTCTGAGTTTCGCTTAACGAGCTGTCATTCTGAATTTCTGCAACTTCAGAACCCACATCGGGCAGAACGAAAAAGCTGGAATCTTCATTATCTTTGGATAAAACATCAATACCGTTATCGGTCAATTCAACAGAATTCAACTTCTCTTCGATGTCAAAATAAAGCGGATCGGTGGCAATATGCATGTATTTGCTGTTATCCTGCATATAATAATTTTCCACCTTATGCATTTTAGCCTTGACCCCTTCTTCACTCAGAAAACGGATTGTTGGCTTATGCTTCGGCAATCCCTTGTAAGCACGGAAAAGAGCCAATGCCCCCTCTTCCGCCTCTTTCGAATTATCAGAGTTGATTTTCTTTTTGGCCTCTACCAGATAATTATTGACCAGGTCCCGCTGCAGTTTGACCAATCTTTCTACCGGCGCCTTCAATTCATCGAACAGCTGATTTTCACCTTTGGGCACAGGACCCGAAATAATCAAAGGCGTACGGGCATCATCAATCAACACCGAGTCAACCTCATCCACGATAGCATAGTGATGTTTTCGCTGAACAAGATCCTCCGGACTGGTAGCCATATTATCCCTAAGGTAATCAAACCCGAATTCATTATTGGTACCAAAAGTAATATCAGCCTCATAGGCTTTTCGTCTTTCCGGGGAATTGGGCTGATGCCGGTCAATACAATCCACTGAAATTCCATGGAACATATAGATAGGTCCCATCCATTCAGAGTCACGTTTAGCCAGGTAATCGTTCACTGTTACCAGATGAACACCCTGACCTGCAAGAGCATTTAAGAATACAGGAAGAGTGGCTACAAGGGTTTTACCTTCACCGGTCCCCATCTCTGCAATTTTTCCCTGGTGCAAAACAATACCCCCGATCAACTGGACATCATAGTGCAGCATATCCCAGGTCTGGAGATTACCCCCTGCAACCCACTGATTTTTATAAATAGCCTTTTCACCGCTTATTTCAACAAAATCCTTGGTGATCGACAGTTCACGGTCAAAATCATTGGCCGTGACTTCAATGGTCGGATTTTCGACAAACCGGTGAGCAGTTTCTTTGACCAGTGCGAATGCTGATGGAAGTATTTTATTTAGAATTTCTTCTATTTTCTTATCGATGGCTTCAGTAAGCTTATCTACACGGTCGTACAGCTTTTCGTTTTCCTCCAGAGGAACCTCACCGCTTTCTGCCCGTTCTTTCAGAGCTGCAATCTCATCTTGTTCTTCACGGATATAATCGCTGACTTCCTGTCTTAGCTTCTGACCTTCTGCTCTAAGCTCGTCATTTCCAAGCCCTTGAAGCCTTTCATATTCTTGTTTGATCAGTTCGAGGATAGGCATCACTTCTTTGATATCCTTCTGAGATTTGTTGCCAAACATCCCCGATAATACTTTTAAAAATAATGACATTATTTATTATTGGTTGATTAATATTCAAAACTAAACATTCAGGTACAAATGTAATTTAAAAGTTGCAAGTATCGAAATCTGAACTTTCTTTTCCTTGCATGATTATAAACATTGACGATGCTTCAAATATCGTGCCCATATATCACACCACTTTCCATAAACGATAAAAGTTTTATGAAACCTATTTCATAAAACTTTTAATGAGTATCCGGTATGTTACCTAATGTTTATAAACCGAGTCATTAAGTTGTCATTAATGGTCATTAAGTCATTGTGCAGTAAAAAACAATCAAATGACCATCAATGACAACATTTGACAAAGAGAAATCTCAATTAGGGAAGTAATTTTTCATTAATCTGCTTAAACTGAACAGGGACTTAGAACTCACAACAGGGTAATGAAACTAATAGACGACTCCTGGCATTTCTTTCTTTTTAGTTCTGATTTTACTACCCGATAAAGCATAGTACATGATGAAAATATAGGCCGGGAGACATACCAGGTAAGCAACTCTGTAGGATCCGGCTTGCGCAATGTATCCGAATAACAAGGGAAAAAATGCCCCGCCGATTATACCGGTAACCAGCAGGGAGGTTCCAGTCTTTGTAAATTTGCCCAGATCAGCTATAGCCAGCGGCCATATAGCAGGCCACATCAATGCATTCGAGAGTCCAAGCAATGCAACAAGATAAATGGAAATATTCTCGGGGAATAAAACTACTGCCAAAGTGGCAACAACTCCTGAAACAGTTGATAATAATAAGGCCGTCGCCTGGCTCACAAATTTCGGAATAAAGATTACACCGAATAAATAACCAATCACCATGCCGGCAGAAACAAACCATACATAATTTTGCGGGGTGGAAAAACTAAGCGTTGCCGCATAATCATTGATGGTTCCTAAAGCGGTGTATTCCAGACCAGCATCACAAAAAATAGCAAGAATCCCCAATAAAAGATGCGGGAACTGAAAAATGCTGGTCTTTGAATTGGCATACAACGAAGCCTCCTGGTTTTTGCTATCGTCCTCTTCTCCGTTAGCCTTGATTTCAGGTAAAGGTGCAAAATAATAGAGTAAGCCCATAACCGCCAATACACCTGAAAGAATGTAAAAAGGGAAAATAGTATCATCAATCCTGATGTTGGTCAAATCCATAAAGGCCGCCAAAATCAGGGAAGCTGCTGCGTAAAAGGTTTTATTACAGATCCCCATTAAAGCAATCCTGCGTGCAGCGCTCTCCTCCGGTCCTAAAATTGAGACGTAAGTACTAATGGGTCCGGTCAGTAAAGCCTGCCCCATTCCACCTACAAATAATGCCAGCAACAATAACGGAAAGCTGACAATTTTTGCAGAAAGAGCTATCAGGTAAAAACCCAGCGCCATGATTAAAAATGCGATAACCATTCCCCCTTTGTAACCGAATTTTTTAAGGATTACTGCAGAAGGATAACCAAAAACGACATAGGAGGTGAACGTTGCTGTCATGACAAGGTACGACATCACAATAGAGATATGAAAAGCCCCTTTTACAAAAGGTATGAAAAAGGCATTGATACCGACGGCAAAACCTAATACACCAAACATTGTTCCTATGATCGCCATAGGAACAATTAAGGTTTTATTATTAATATTCATCATTTATTTAATATAACCCGACCTTAGATTATGGACATTAGCTAAACATAATGTCGCATATAAAGTTGCTCAAAAGTAATTCAAAAGTTGTAAATAGCGAAATGTGTAATTCCGCTTCAACTTTTAAAAAGATCAAAAACAAGAAACATCCTTCATTTCTACCACCGGGTAAAACCATTAACATTCACCCTACTTTTGCTCATTTTATGAGAATTATATCTTAAACAATGCGCTGTTTAATCCGTTTTATCTGAAGAATGAATCTTAATACAAAATTATTGGTGAAGGCATTCAAATTAACATATAATTAACAATCATGAAAGAAGGCAAATTATACGTAGGAACCTCCGGCTGGATGTATAAAGATTGGGAAAAAACGTTTTATCCGGAGAACATGAAAAAAGGGTTTCTCACTTATCTCGCAGGGGAATTCAACACCGTGGAAGTGAATAACTCGTTTTACCATCTCCCCACGTTAGAAACCTTTAAAAAATGGTATTCTGAAACCCCGGATCACTTCCTTTTTGCAGTGAAACTCTCACGATTCATCACCCACCTCAGGAAGCTAAAAGATACCAGACAAAGTCTGGAAAGATTTTTAAATAATGCAATGGGGCTTGATAAAAAGCTTGGAATCATATTAATCCAGTTACCTCCCGCATTGAAATTTGAAGAAGAACTCCTGGAAAATTTCTTTAGCGAATTAAATGAAGTAACTACTGCCCTTCCCTGTCGGCCAAGAATTGCGCTTGAGACCAGAAATAAAAGCTTTGTAGAGAACCGGGAGGATCTTTTCAAAATTCTGAAAAGGCACAGAATTACCCTGGTATTCGCTCATTCTTCAGAAATTCCATCCTTTCCGCCGGAAAATGAAAATATACTCTCTGATTTCATCTATGCAAGGTTTCATGGCCCTTTCGAATTTGCCTCTTCCCGTTATGGCAAGGAATTACTGATACCCTGGGCAGAAAAAATGGTACGATGGTTAACCAACAGCCTGGATGTATTTGCCTACTTCAACAACGATCAGCATGGATATGCAATTCAAGATGCCAGGGATCTGAAGGAATGTTGTAAAATGGTCACAAGTTATGAATTATGAGTTATGAGTTATAAGTTATGAGCTATGAGTTATGAGTTATGAGTTATGAGTTATGAGTTATGAGAATATCTCTTATCTCTTATTTCTCATCTCTCATCTCTTATCTCTCATCTCTTATCTCTCATCTCTTATCTCTCATCTCTTATCTCTTATTTCTCATCTCTCATCACTCACCTCTCATCTTCTCCTCTCTTATCAAACTCCTTCTCCAGAACCTCCAGAAACTCCTGAGGACATCGTAAGGGCTTCCCGTTCGAAGCATTGATAAATCCGAGAACAACCTCACCTTCATTGATCAATTCATTCTTTTCGTTATAGATCTGCGAATAAAAGGTGAATTTGACTTTTGGTATTTCTTTGATGATAGTCCTTATGGTAAGACATTCATCGTATAAAGCAGGTTTGTGGTAAGTTGAATGCAACATCCTGACCGGAAGAATAATTCCGCTTTCCTCGACCAGCCTGTATGATTTCCATATTTTACGGATCATTTCGGTTCGGCCGATCTCGTATAATCTCGGGTAATTTCCATAATACATTACCCCCATTTTGTCGGTATCTGCATAGCAAACCCGGTATTGTGTATCACAACTTATCATTATTTAATTTTTAAAGGAGAATCAGGCTCTTTGGCCATGTGATCATAAGTCAGTTTATCAAGCAAAGCAGGAAAGAATTTCCCTAAAAAGACGGTGAACTTTCCTTCTATAAAGGTTAGTATCAGCGACCGTTTCCTTTTATCAATAGCAGTAATAATATGATGTGCACAGGTCTCGGCGCTCATCATTTTTTCCTCGTTACGAGGTGTTTCCCCCTGCATGGTACCATCTGCCGTAAGAGCAACTTTACGGACTTCAGAAGCAGTAAAACCAGGTGCTGCTACCAATACATGCAGTCCTTTGTGAAGATTTTCAATGCGAATGGTATCCAAAAACCCCCTAACAGCAAACTTCGATGCCGAATAGGCGCTTCTTGCCGGCAAACCCACATGTCCGGCGATAGAAATCACTCCAACCAGAGAACCCCTGGATTGTAGCAACCATGGCAATGCGAACTTCGTGCAATAAACCGTGCCGTAAAAGTTAACATCCATCAATCGTTTCATCACCTCAAGATCCATATCCTGGAAAAGTGCACGCATTGAAATCCCTGCATTATTTATCAAAATATCAATGCCGCCGAATTTTTCTACTGTTTTCTGAATCAGGTTTTTACAATCCTCTTCTATTGCAACATCCGTCTGGACACACAATATCTCAGTTTGTGGAAATTCAGCCTTTAATGCTTCAAGTTTTTCCAATCTCCGTGCTCCCAGGGATAACCTGAATCCACATGAGGCATATTCACTGGCCAAAGCTTTTCCAATTCCAGAAGAAGCTCCCGTGATAACTACAACTTTTTTATCCATCAGCCTTTGGTTTGATTCGTAAGAGGGATCTATACGTCTGTTTTAATTTAGAGACAAAAATAAAATTAAATTCAAGGAGAATATAAACTCATGAATTAAGAATCTATAATCTTAATGTTTTATTGCTGTTTATCGATAAGAAACTCGCTTTGTGAAAATATTTGTTTAACTTCTTGCTATCTTTGTAAAAAACCTAAAAATGAAGACAGTACAAATTAATGAAAGGACAAAAATTGGCAAAAATGTTCTGCAGATTTTGAAATCCTTATCCCAGATAGAAAATGGCAGTTCCATTAAATTTTTAGATGAAACTGAGTACCTCCTTTCATCAAAAGCTAATAAAAAAGCGTTAATGGAAGCCATTGCCCAGGTTGAAAAAGGTGAAAGAGGTAAGACAATTAAAACCTCTGAATTGTGGAAATAGATTTTCTTGATCAGGCTGTTGAAGATCTTGAATATTGGAAAAAGAGTGGTAATAAGACAATTCAATCCAGGATATCAAAATTAATCTTAAATATCAGTAAAACTCCATTTTCAGGGATCGGTAAACCAGAAGCTTTAAAATTATGAATTAACCGGCTACTGGAGCCGGAGAATTACAGATGAACATCGTATCATCTATACAGTACAGAATGATCGTATAAAAATTATTTCTCTTCGTTTCCATTATTCTTTGTGAAACTTCTTTCTCTACCGGTTTTCCCTTAGTAACTTGATTGAAAAATAAAATTATAAAGATTTAAATAATCTCTATAATAGCTAATTATTATATCTTACTTAACTTGCCATTGTAAGCTGGTTTATCTTTTCAATGCTGAAGTTCTTGAGTTGAGCAGCATAATATGAATCGAGGGCACAAGTCGTTCGGAAGTGCTTTAATCCGGTATTTTTATTAGCCCTTACCTGGAGGCAATAATAGGCATTGCGGTCTGAAAATACTTCAAGAATTTCCCATTTTGTGTATTCAGGGAATATGAAAAGCTTTAATTTTTTCATGATTACAGGAAAATAATTATTAGAAGTATCACTTCTTTCAATTTCCCAAAATCTTCCTAAAAAGGAAATCCCCTTTTTTAGGGATATTACCTTCACAGTCTCTTCCCTACACTTTCTTCTGGGTTTATTCGTAATTTATTCGTAGTTTATTCGTAGTTTATTCGATTCTATACGAATGATGTACGAATAATATACGAATAAACTACGAATATAGAGCGAGGCAATCCCGGAGAAAAGAGCCTCTTGTCCTGAAATGAGTTTACACAAAAAGTAAAGTAATCACAGGATTTGGAGAAGCATAAACAGTTATACAGACTGATTTAAGTTGAAGTTGGTTCAGTTTTGTATTTAGTAGGATGCGTTTTCCAGAACAGAAATATTTAAGCCTTTAAATCAACAACGAGATTTGCCATAAGATAGCTAATCTTCAGTGACAAGAATGTAAATTCCTTGTATTAAACCAAGGTAAATCAGACCAGGCGAATGGACCAAATGTTATCTCTATCAAATTACTTCGCCGAAAAGATTGAGAGAAAATCTATTTGGAACAATACGCAAAACCAGGCTTTCGACCTGGATTAATCGCAAATTCCCATAGGATGAAATCACCTTTGTCTTCTCTTAAAATTCAATCATGGAAATTAAGCCTCAAATAAACAACAATCTATTTAAAAAGCTTTTTATTAATCATATATAACTATTTATTTAAACTGATTGATACAGTTAAAACAGTAATGAATAAAACGCTGGTTTACAAATTGAGAATCCTTTTATTATGGCCTCCGGCAATGTATAATCCCAGGTTTAAATTTGTGAAACTGTTTCAATAACAAAGCAGCAAAATGTAAATAACAAGTAATATTATCGTTAATTTTGTTTTTTCATTCATTCTCCTTGATTGACGTAATTATCTAAGACTATGAAATATTTACTGCTTGTTATTTGTGAACTTAGTATTTGTGTGGGTGTCCTTGCATCCAATGTACAAAAAAAATTAACCGTCAAAGGTTAGTCCTTTGCCATTTCAGCAACGAAAAATATCGAGGTTGACTGGAAAGGCGAAAAATTGATCAGTGGAGATGCCCATTCATGGCTCGGTAATCAGGATGTTGGTTCGTATGCCGAGAAAAATGAAGTATCCAATGAAAACGGATGGCAATTCACCGATGTCTGGAGCAAAAAATTACCGGCACCCTATCGCAGAGAAGTTGGAATCTCACCCGATGGGAAAAAGGTCGAGCTGAGCTTTCAATCTCATCAGGATGCTTTAATGAAGAACTACCCCTCTCCTATTATCAGCTATAAAATTTATGTTCCTTTATCTGTTTTGAATAATTCCCAATGGGATGCCTTTTCAGGACTTTCTTATAATTGTAAATGGTCATCGGGGACACTGAACACTACCACTCCTGATGGAGATATTATCGGAGTTCCTGCCCGATGGGTATCGTTTACCACACCCAAGGGTAAAATAACCTTCGATTTCAACCCTCAGGGAATAACAACCAGTTATGACACCGGTCCTAACAATGTTCAATCCCTGTGGTCTGTAACAAAAAAAGGCAATATGCTGGAGATGAATTTCAATATAGGAGCGACCAATTACGGAGGAGCCCTCACCAGCAAACTTACCATTTTCGAAGGAGACAAAAGCGACTACCTGAAACGTCATGCGGTTACTTACTACCATTACTTCTCTGAAACGCCAAAGGATCGGCTGTATTGTTTTGGAAGTAAATCAACCAAAGCATTTACCAATGCCGGACTGACAGCATTTGATTCAGAAGAGGGCTATGGCTGGAACAATACTGCCGGACTCCAAAAAAGCGGGGGAAACCTGACAGGGGCTCTTTATACAGCTGCCACTTCCTCTAAAAGCAACACATTTACTTCAGGCAATCTGCGCCCAGGATTGTACCTGATTACTGTACGTTCAAGCGCACTGGACAAAAATGAAGGGCCGTTCAATGTTACCCTAAACGGAGAAAAAGTATTCAGCGATATTAAAGTTGAAAAAGGCAAAGTCGCCAATTTAACCTGCGTGCGTTGGATAGAAAAAGGTAAAGCAAATATTGGATTTGATGGAAACTGGGCAGTCAGCGTCATTGGTCTTCAGCTATTTATGCATACCGACGAGGACTACGAATTCCGTCGCGGTTTCTGGATCAAAAATAATGGATATTGTCCGGACGTGATGTTTGCTAATTATTACGATACCCCTCCCGTTTACGGCAAATCCGTAACTTATTCGAAACTTGCCGGAAAAGTTGAAGAGATTGCTCAGATCCCGGAGCTTCCGGAACTGGAAACTGCTTTACCGGATCAGGGTTCAAAGGAACTTTCCTGGAGATACACAAGCCCTCTCGGCACAATGGGACCTGACAATCTGGGATCGTTTAACGAGTTTAATACCCCGGCTCTTATAGAACAAAGGCTGAAACAGGTCAAGGATGGAGGAATTGACGCTGTAATACTGAATGGATTTCTTTCGCGGCATACATTTCCAACGCATCTTCCCCGCGTAGAAGAGAATATCCGTCAAACGGTGGAAGCGGCCCATAAAATGGGAATGAAAGTTTTCGATCACCATGATCTGACCATTCTTTGGAACATGGACATGGGCTTTCGGTTTCTTGCCGCACATCCGGAATACCTTCAGCACACCCAAACAGATGGCATGCCCACCTGGGGAATGTGTCCCATCAATCCTCTTTTTAAAGATGGCTATTTCTTCCCGTTTATTCTTAAGGAAATAAAGAATACGAACATCGATGGACTGATGATCGATGAATGCACATTCCACGGTAATAATTTCTGTACCTGTGAGCACTGCCGGGCAGCTTTTACCAAAGCAACCGGCCTGGTATTGCCTGATGATGAAACGAGCCCTCTCTTAAGGAACAGAAATTCAAAATTGTGGAAAGCCTGGATTGAATGGCGCAAAAATGCAATTGCACAATGGCGTATTGATTTCAGCAAGGCAGCCCATAAAATCAATCCTTCTTTCTGCAACATTCAATATTACTCAGAAGGTGGATTTATCCTGGATGGAGCCTCCTATGAACAAGGCGGAGACCTTGCTTTAAGCGCCAAATCAATGGATTTTCTTGGTACCGAGATTATGAGCCGCGACCTTTGGGATGATTACAGGTACACTTTCTCCAGCAGGCTGATGTACAACAGCCTGCACGAGACTTATGATTCACCGATATTCGGGTTGGTTTATCCTGATGGTTCCTTTAATAACGCTCTTATTGGCTGGGCCATGAACAATATGCTTGCCCAGGTAACCTGGTCTCTGGCAGACTTTGAAGGCGTCGAAAAAATGAACGCTTATACGGGTTGGCCGGAAAACATGAACAATTTTTCTGCAAAACCCTTTGCCGATATCGCCATCGTATTTTCACGCAAAACAAGGGACTGGTCACTGAAAAACAAGAGAGCCTATCCTTCTGAAATCATGGGCACCAGCCAGTTCCTGATCGACAAGCACATTCAGCACACCTTTGTACTGGATGATGCCTTGCTCAACCAGGATCTTTCAAGGTTCAGGGTACTGCTTGCTCCCGGCATCGACTGCCTTTCAGATGAACAGGTTACCAAACTCAAACAATATGTCACGAATGGTGGAACTCTGTTTATCACTGGCGATGCAGGAAAACTTACCTCTTATGGAGAACCTCGTCCCATCTGGGCTTTTGCAGACATTTTAGGCAATGACGCCTTGACAAAGTCTCAGAATACCGATGTAGTGGAAGCAAACTTTGGTAAGGGAAGAGTCGTGTACTGTGCAAAAAGATACGGGATAAACGATTTCTGCAATTCCTTCACGGTGGAAAATACCTACAAATTTACTCCTGATGAAAAGCAGACTGCCCTTCACGGAAAGGTTATGAGACAAGTTTTAGGCAATTCTCTTTCCTTTGAAGCCGTTTCAATGCCTCAGAAGGTGCTTACGTCCGTGTACAATGAACTCCGCGATGGTAAAAAACTGACACTGGTACATTTTCTTAATGCAACAGGAGTAAAAGTAAAAAATGGAGATGTCCTGCCTTTACCAAATTCAAAGTGGGAAGAGATTAAAAACGACATGAGTTTTGAAATCTCACTGCCATCCATCAGCGAATCGTACTATGCTACCCCTGATTCTCCCGGACACAAACCGGTCAGGGTAGAGAAAATAAGTGAAGGACGTTACAAGGTAGTAGTTCCTAAAGGAACAGTTGACAAATACGGTATTGTGTATCTCTGTCAATGATGAGAAAAGGATAATCTTGACAAATAACATTGAGAAAAAAGGCTCTGTAATCATTACCGGAGCCTTTTTTATAAAGCTGGAATAAGACCCTAAGTTGCATAATATTTAAGCCATATCATTATGAGTTTTCAAGTAGCACACACCATCACAACATGAAGATTTTATTCACAACTTCAAATTATCAAGGGATTTTATTACGCGTATTTTATTCATTATGAGCATTATCCGAGTAAATATTAATGCTACCATTGAACAGCTATTATTATCAAATAAATGCTTAAAATTGCCGCCTCGAATTTCAATGATTTTATTTAAAAACCATATATTAATCTAATAAAATCATTGGAATCGAATTTCTCTAATCTTTTTTATTAACCATGAAATATTTTCTATTAGCTTTATTGGGACTAGGTGTTTGCGCTAATGTTCAGGCATCAGGCCCCCAAAAAAAGATGACCGTCAAAGGTTCGTCATTTGCCATTTCAGCAACGAAAAATATCGAAGTTGACTGGAAAGGCGAAAAATTGATCAGTGGAGATACTCATTCCTGGCTCGGCAACCAGGATGTTGGTTCTTACGCTGAGAAGAATGAAGTATCCAATGAAAACGAGTGGCAATTTACCAATGTCTGGAGCAAAAAATTACCGGCGCCCTTTCGGAGGGAAATCGGGATTTCACCGGACGGGAAAAAGATTGAGTTGAATTTTCAATCGCATCAGGATGCTTTGATGGCCAGTTATCCTTCCCCTTCTATTATTTATAAAATTTATATTCCCCTGTCAGCATTGAATAATTCAAAGTGGGAAGCCTTTACAGGACTTTCCTATAATTGTAAATGGTCCTCGGGTACACTGAACGCTTCCACTCCTGATGGAGATATTATCGGAGCTGCTGCCCGATGGGTATCATTTAGTACGCCCAAGGGTAAGATAACCTTCGATTTCAACCCTCAGGGAGTCACAACGTACTATCTTGCAGGCCCTAATATGATTCAATCACAGTGGTCCGTAACAAAAAAAGGCGACAGGCTGGAGATGTATTTCAATATCGGCGCTTCCAATTACGGAGGAGCTCTGACGAGCAAACTTACCATTTTCGAAGGAGACAAAAGCGATTACCTGAAACGTCATGCGGTCACTTACTATCATTACTTTTCAGAAACTCCAAAGGATCGGCTGTATTGCTTTGGAGGTAAATCAACCGACGCATTTACCAATGCCGGATTGACAGCATTTAATTCAGAAAAGGGATATGGTTGGAACAAAACTGACGGACTCCGAAAAACGGGAGGAAACCTGACAGGAGCTCTTTATACAGCTGCCGCTTCCTCCAAAAGCAACACATTTACTTCAAGCAATCTGCGTCCCGGACTGTATATGGTTACTGTTCGCTCAAGCGCTTTGGACAAGAATGCAGGACCTTTCAATGTTTTATTGAATGGCGAAAAAGTATTCAGCGATATTAAAGTTGAAAAAGGCAAAGTCGCCAATCTTACCTGTGTGCGCTGGATCGAAAAAGGTAAAGCAGACATCAGCTTTGATGGAAACTGGGCTGTCAGCGTCATTGGTCTTCAGCTATTTATGCACACCGACGAAGACTACGAATTCCGTCGCGGTTTTTGGATCAAAAAAGATGGTTACTGTCCGGATGTGATGTTTGCTAACTACTACAATGAAGCTCCTGTTTACGGCAAATCCGTAACCTACTCGAAACTCGCCGGAAAAGTTGATGAGATTGCTCAGATCCCGGAGCTTCCTAAACTGGAAACCGCATTGCCAGACCAGAGTTCAAAAGAACTTTCCTGGAGATACACCAGCACGCTTGGGACAATGGGACCGGCCAACTGGGGATCGTTTGACGAGTTTAATACCCCGGCTCTTATTGAGCAAAGGCTGAAACAGGTCAAGGATGGAGGAATTGACGCTGTAATACTGAATGGATTTCTTTCACGGCATACATTTTCCACACACCTTCCCCGTGTGGAAGAGAACATCCGTCAAACGGTGGATACTGCCCATAAGATGGGCATGAAAATGTTCGATCACCATGATCTAACTGTTCTATGGAACATGGACATGGGCTTTCGGTTTCTTGCCGCACATCCGGAATTCCTGCAGCACACCCAAACAGATGGCATGCCCACCTGGGGAATGTGTCCTGTTAACCCTCTTTTTAAAGAAGGGTACTTCTTCCCGTTTATTCTTAAAGAAATAAAGAATACCAACTTAGATGGCATGATGATAGACGAGTGTGCCTTCCATGGAAGTAATTTCTGTACCTGTGAATACTGTCGGGAAGCTTTTACCAAGGCAACCGGACTGGTATTGCCTGATGATGAAACGAGCCCTCTTTTACGGAACAGAGAATCAAAACTGTGGAAAGCATGGATCGAATGGCGGAAAAATGCAATAGCACAATGGAGAATTGATTTCAGCAAGGCTACCCATGAAATCAACCCAAATTTCTGTAACATTCAGTACCACTCGGAAGGTGGATTCATCCTGGATGCTGCTTCTTATGAACAAGGCGGAGACCTTGCATTAAGCGCTAAATCAACAGACTTCCTCGGAACCGAGATTATGAGCCGCGACCTCTGGGATGATTACAGGTACACATTCTCCAGCAGACACATGTACAACAGTCTGCACGAGACTTACAATACCCCAATCTTCGGATTGGTTTATTCCAGCAGCATTTTCAATAATGCTCTCATTGGCTGGGCAATGAACAACATGCTGGCCCAGGTTACCTGGTCGTTGGCTTTTAATGGTTCTGAAAAATTGAATGTCTATACCGGCTGGGAAGAAAATATGAACAATTTCTCTGCCAAACCTTTTGCTGATATCGCCATTGTATTCTCGCGTAAAACAAGGGACTGGTCACTAAAAAACAAGAGTACCTACCCTTCTGAAATCATGGGCACCAGCCAGTTCCTGATTGATCAGCACATTCAGCACACCTTTGTTCTGGATGATGCATTGCTCAACCAGGATCTTTCAAGGTTCAGGGTACTGCTTGCTCCCGGCATCGACTGCCTTTCTGACGAACAGGTTTCTAAACTCAAACAGTATGTCTCTAATGGTGGAACACTGTTTATCACCGGTGATGCAGGAAAACTTACCTCTTACGGCGAGCCTCGTCCGGCATGGGCTTTTGCTGACATTTTAGGTAATGACGCCTTAACAAAAGCTCAGAATACCAATGTAGTGGAAGCAAACTTTGGTAAGGGAAAAATTGTGTACTGTGCAAAAAGATACGGGATAAACGATTTCTGCAATTCCTATACGGTCGGCAGGACCTATAAATTTACTCCCGATGAAAAGCAGACCGCACTTCATGAAAAGGTTCTGAGACAAGTTTTAGGTAACACTCTTTCCTTTGAAGCTGTTTCAATACCTAAAAAGGTGCTTACTTCCGTTTATAACGAGTTGCGCGATGGTAAAAAACTGACACTGGTACATCTTCTTAATGCAACAGGAGTAAAAGTAAAAAATGGAGATGTTCTGCCTTTACCAAATTCAAAGTGGGAAGAGATTAAAGAGGATATGAGTTTTGAAATCTCATTGCCGTCCATCAGCGAATCGTACTATGCAACCCCTGATTCTCCCGGACACAAAGCAGTCAGGGTAGAGAAAATAAGTGAAGGACGTTACAAGGTAGTAGTTCCTAAAGGAACAGTTGACAAATACGGTATTGTGTATCTCTGTCAATGATGGGGAAAGGTTATTTTCCAATTATTCATTACAAATAAACTTTATAAAAAAAGCCCAGGGAACGATCCCCGGGCTTTTTTTATAAATTGGATCAAGACACAAAGCCATAAAATACCGGATCAAGCAATTTTCCCGGAAGATTAGAATTTTATCGAAACGATCCCGTTAATGAGAATTAATATAATTCAATCTCTTTAAAAATCATGTTTAAAGAATGATCGGCTAATAAATTGTTCATTTCCTAAAAGACTGTATTATTGCTACAAACATTTAATTTAGTAAGTTATTAACCGAATCAATTATTAAACGGCTATTAGTATCAAAATAATGCTTAAAATTGTTTCATTGATTTTATTTTGAAATCATATATTAATCCGATACGATTATTGAAATCAAATTCTTCTAATCTTTTTTAATAACTATGAAATATTTTCTTTTGGCTTTATTGGGATTTGGTGTTTGTGCAAATGTTCAGGCATCAGGCCCCCAAAAAAAGATGACCGTCAAAGGCTCGTCATTTGCCATTTCAGCAACGAAAAATATAGAAGTTGACTGGAAAGGCGAAAAATTGATCAGTGGAGATACTCATTCGTGGCTCGGCAACCAGGATGTTGGTTCTTACGCTGAGAAGAATGAAGTATCCAATGAAAACGGGTGGCAATTCACCGATGTCTGGAGCGAAAAACTGCCAGCTCCCTATCGCAGAGAGGTTGGAATCTCACCCGATGGGAAAAAGGTCGAGTTGAGTTTTCAATCTCACCAGGACGCTTTAATGAAAAGCTACCCCACTCCCACTATTTGTTATAAAATTTATGTACCCTTATCAGCGGTAAATAATTCCACCTGGGAAGCATTTATCGGCCTGTATCCCAAATGGTCATCAGGAACCCTTAATTCCGCCACTCCCGATGGAGATTTTATAGGAGTTACGGCCCGATGGATTTCATTTACTACTCCAAAAGGGAAGATCACCTTCGATTTCAACCCGCAGGGAGTCACAACCTACGACTACGTACCTGGAGGCCCCAACACGATTCGCCCCCAGTGGTCTATAAGAAAAAAAGGTGATGTGCTGGAGATGTCTTTCGATATAGAGGCTACTAACTACGGCGGAGCCCTTACCAGCAAACTCACCATATTTGAGGGAGATAAAAGCGACTATCTTAAACATCATGCAGTATCCTACTATTATTACTTCTCTGAATCAGCAAAAGACAGGCTGTTTTGTTTTGGAGGTAAATCATCCGATGCATTTACCAATGCCGGTCTGACAGCCTATGATTCTAAAAAAGGCTATGGCTGGAACAATACTGACGGACTCCTGAAAAGCGGGGGAAATCTGACAGGAGCTCTTTATACAGCTGCCGCATCCTCTAAAAACAACACATTTACAACAAGCAATCTGCGTCCCGGATTGTACCTGATTACCATACGTTCAAGCGCACTGGACAAAAATGCAGGACCGTTCAATATTACCCTAAACGGAGAAAAAGTATTCAACAACATTAAAATTGAGAAAGGCAAAGTGGCCAATTTAACCTGCGTGCGCTGGATAGAGAAAGGTAAAGCAGACCTCCGCTTTGATGGGAATTGGGCCATGAGTGTTCTTGGTCTTCAAATGTTCATGCATACCGATGAAGACATTGAATTCCGTCGAGGTTTCTGGATCAAAAAAGATGGTTACTGTCCGGACGTGATGTTTGCTAATTATTACGATACCCCTCCCGTTTACGGAAAATCCATCACCTATTCTACTCTGGCTGGCAAAGTAGGCGAAATCAAGCAGATCCCTGAACTTCCTGAGCTGGAAACAGCTTTGCCCGACCAGAATTCCAAAGAACTTTTATGGAGATATACCAGCCCCCTGGGTACAATGGGCACGGACAACTTTGGCTCGTTTAATGAATTCAACACCCCGGCTCTGATTGAACAACGACTCAAGGAGGTTAAAGACGGAGGAGTTAAAACAATTATACTTAATGGATTGCTTTCGCGCCATACCTATCCTGCACACCTGAAACGGGTTGAAGAGAACATCCGTCAAACGGTAGAAGCAGCACATAAGATGGGAATGAAAGTTCTCGATCATCAGGATCTGACTATCCTTTGGCACATGGACATGGCCTATCGTTTTCTTGCCCAACATCCAGAGTTCCTGCAATGCACTCAATCGAATGGTATGCCCACCTGGGGAATCTGTCCCATCAACCCTCTTTTTAAAGATGGCTATTTCTTCCCGTTTATTCTTAACCAAATTAAGAATACGAACCTGGATGGCATGATGATAGACGAGTGTTCTTTCCATGGAAATAATTTCTGTAGTTGTGAGTATTGCCGGGAAGCCTTTACCAAAGCAACGGGCCTGGTACTGCCCGATGATGAAACAAGCCCTCTTTTACGCAACAGTGAATCAAAACTGTGGAAAGCATGGATCGAATGGCGTAAAAATGCAATTGCACAATGGCGCATTGATTTCAGCAAGGCTGCCCATAAAATCAATCCTTCGTTCTGCAACATTCAGTATTACTCAGAAGGTGGATTTATCCTGGATGGCGCTTCCTATGAACAAGGCGGAGACCTTGCTTTAAGCGCTAAATCAATGGACTTCCTCGGAACTGAGATTATGAGCCGCGACGTATGGGATGATTACAGGTACACTTTCTCCAGCAGACACATGTACAACAGCCTGCACGAAACTTACCATACTCCAATCTTCGGATTGGTTTATCCTTCCGATCGATTTGATTACGCACTCATTGGCTGGGCCATGAACAACATGATAGCACAGGTTACCTGGACTTTTTTTGATTTCAAAGGTTCTGAAAAGATGAATGCTTACACCGGATGGAAAGAGAACATGAACAATGTTTCTGCCAAACCTTTTGCCGATATCGCCATTGTATTCTCGCGTAAAACAAGGGACTGGTCATTGAAAAACAAAAGCACCTATCCTTCTGAAATCATGGGCACCAGCCAGTTCCTGATCGATCAGCACATTCAGCACACCTTTGTTCTGGATGATGCATTACTCAACCAGGATCTTTCAAGGTTCAGGGTTCTGCTTGCCCCTGGCATCGACTGCCTTTCAGATGAACAGGTTGCCAAACTCAAGCAGTATGTCTCGAATGGTGGAACTCTGTTTATCACCGGTGATGCAGGAAAACTTAACTCTTACGGAGAACCTCGCCCCACCTGGGCTTTTGCAGACATTTTAGGCAATGACGCCTTGACAAAGTCTCAGAATACCGATGTAGTGGAAGGAAACTTTGGTAAGGGAAGAGTCGTGTACTGTGCAAAAAGATACGGGATAAATGATTTCTGCAATTCCTTCACGATGGAAGATACCTACAAATTTACTTCCGATGAAAAGCTGACTTCCCTTCACGAGAAGGTCATCAGACAGGTATTAGGTAATACACTTTCCTTTGAAGCCGTTTCAATGCCTCAAAAGGTGATTACTTCCGTTTATAACGAGTTGCGCGATGGCAAAAAAATGACAATGGTGCATCTTTTGAATGCAACAGGAGTAAAAGTAAAAAATGGAGACACCCTGCCTTTACCGAATCCTACATGGGAAGAAATTAAAGACGATATGAGTTTTGAAATAGCATTGCCATCTATCAGCGAATCTTACTATGCAACCCCTGATTCTCCCGGACATAAAGCAGTCAGGGTAGAGAAAATAAGTGAAGGACGTTACAAGGTAGTAGTTCCTAAAGGAACAGTTGACAAATATGGTATTGTGTATCTCTGTCAATGATGAGAAAAGGGTAATCATAACAAATAATATTGAAAAAAAGGCTCCGTAATCATTACTGGAGCCTTTTTTTATAAGATTGTATCAAAGCCCTAATTAAGCCATAGTTTATAACTGTTTCCATATAGCGGAGACCTTCGCAATCAGATGATTTTATCCATAACTTCGGATCGTTACGAGGTTTTTATCACAAACTTCACATTATAAAAAAGGATTTACTGAGTGGATACCTAAACTACCATTGAACAGCTATTATTATCAAAATAAATGACTAAACTTGCCACTTCGAATGTCAATGTTTATGTTCTGATTTAAAAATTAATAATTAATCCGATAAAATCATTGAAATCGAATTTTTCTAATCTTTTTTAATAACTATGAAATATTTTCTATTGGCTTTATTGGGACTTTTTGTTTGTGCAAATGTTCAGGCATCAGGCCCCCAAAAAAAGATGACCGTCAAAGGCTCGTCATTTGCCATTTCAGCAACGAAAAATATAGAAGTTGACTGGAAAGGCGAAAAATTGATCAGCGGAGATACTCATTCATGGCTTGGCAACCAGGAGGTTGGTTCTTATGCCGGGAAATTTGAAGTATCCAATGCAAACGGATGGCAATTCACCAATGTCTGGAGTGAAAAATTGCCAGCCCCTTTTCGGAGAGAAATCGGTATTTCACCGGATGGAAAAAAGATTGAGTTGAGTTTTCAATCTCATCAGGATGCTCTGATGAAGAACTTCCCTTCTCCTTTTATCAGCTATAAAATTTCTGTACCCTTATCAGCAGTAGGCAACTCTACATGGGAAGCCTTGACCGGACGTTCTCAGAATGCAAAATGGTCATCGGGTACGCTGAACACTTCCACCCCGGATGGGAATTTTGTCGGAAGCTCTGCCCGCTGGATTACATTTACGACTCCCAAGGGTAAGATCACCTTCGATTTCAACCCTCAGGGAGTTACGACCTATTTCGTTACCGGCCCTAATACAATTCAATCCCAGTGGATTGTGATGAAAAAAGGCGATGTACTGGAAATGTCCTTTAATGTAAGTGCTTCCAATTATGGAGGAGGCCTTACCAGCAAACTCAACATATTCGAAGGTGATAAGAGCGATTATCTGAAACATCACGCGGTATCTTTCTATTATTATTTCTCGGAATCAGCAAAAGACAGACTGTTTTGTTTTGGAGGTAAATCATCCGATGCATTTACCAATGCCGGACTGACAGCATTTGATTCTAAAAAGGGATATGGCTGGAGCAAAACTGACGGACTCCTGAAAACCGGAGGAAACATGACGGGAGCTCTTTATACCGCTGCCGCTTCCTCTAAAAGCAATACATTTACAGCTGGCAATCTGCGTCCGGGCTTGTATCTGGTCACACTTCGCTCAAGCGCACTGGAGAAGAATGCAGGGCCATTTAATATCTCACTGAATGGAGAAAAAGTATTCAATAATATTAAAGTTGAAAAAGGAAAAGTTGCCAATCTTACCTGCGTACGTTGGATAGAGGGAGGTAAAGCTGACATTCACTTCGATGGAAACTGGGCCATGAGTGTTCTTGGTCTTCAAATGTTCATGCATACCGACGAAGACTTCGAATTCCGTCGTGGTTTTTGGATCAGAAAAGATGGTTATAATCCTGATATATTGTTTGGTAACTACTATAACATTCCTCCGGTTTATGGTAAATCCGTAACCTATTCAAAACTGGCCGGAAAAGTTGAAGAGATTGATAAAATTCCGGAACTTCCTGAACTGGAAACCGCTTTGCCAGATCAAAGCTCAAAAGAACTTTCATGGAGATACACCAGCCCTCTTGGTACGATGGGACCTGACAACTGGGGTTCGTTTAATGAATTCAAAACCCCGGCTCTCATTGAGCAAAGGCTGAAGGAAGTGAAAGACGGAGGAGTTAAAGCTGTAATCCTTAATGGATTTCTTTCGCGTCATACCTATTTTTATCATCTTCCACGTGTAGAAGAAAACATCCGTCAAACGGTAGAAGCCGCGCATAAAATGGGTATGAAAGTTCTCGATCACCAGGATCTGACCATCTTATGGAACACGGATATGGGTTTTCGCTTTCTGGCTGCCCATCCTGAATTTCTTCAGTACACTCAATCGAATGGCATGCCCACCTGGGGAATCTGTCCCATCAATCCTCTTTTTAAAGACGGTTACTATTTCCCGTTTATTCTTAAGGAAATAAAGAATACGAACATCGATGGATTGATGATTGATGAATGCACTTTCCACGGAAACAATTTTTGCACTTGCGAGCACTGCCGGGCAGCTTTTACCAAAGCGACCGGTCTGGTATTGCCCGATGATGAAACAAACCCTCTTTTGCGTAACCGGAACTCAAAACTATGGAAAGCCTGGATTGAATGGCGCAAAAACGCAATAGCCCAATGGCGTATTGATTTCAGCAAGGCAGCCCATAAAATCAATCCAAATTTCTGTAATATTCAATATTACTCAGAAGGTGGATTTATCCTGGATGCAGCTTCTTACGAACAGGGCGGAGACCTTGCTTTAAGCGCCAAATCGATGGATTTCCTTGGAACCGAGATCATGAGCCGCGACGTATGGGATGACTACAGGTACACATTCTCCAGCAGACACATGTACAACAGCCTGCACGAAACTTACAATACTCCAATCTTCGGATTGGTTTATCCTTCCGATCGATTTGATTTTGCACTCATTGGCTGGGCCATGAACAACATGATAGCCCAGGTTACCTGGTCGTTGGCAGACTTTGAAGGCGCTGAAAAAATGAATGCCTATACCGGTTGGAAAGAAAACATGAATAATGTTTCTGCCAAACCTTTTGCCGATATTGCTATCATGTTTTCACGCAAAACAAGGGACTGGTCGCTGAAAAACAAGAGTACCTATCCTTCTGAAATCATGGGCACCAGCCAGTTCCTGATCGATCAGCACATTCAGCATACCTTTGTTCTGGATGATGCATTACTCAATCAGGATCTTTCGAGATTCAGGGTATTGCTTGCTCCCGGCATCGACTGCCTTTCAGATGAACAGGTTGCCAAACTCAAGCAGTATGTCTCTAATGGTGGAACACTGTTTATCACCGGTGATGCAGGAAAACTCACCTCTTACGGCGAGCCTCGTCCGGCATGGGCTTTTGCTGACATTTTAGGTAATGACGCCTTAACAAGGGCACAGAACACCGATGCAGTGGAAGCAAACTTTGGTAAAGGAAGAGTTGTGTACTGCGCAAAAAGATACGGGATGAACGATTTCTGCAATTCCTTCACGGTCGGTAGAACCTATAAATTTATTCCTGATGAAAAGTTGACTGCACTTCACGAAAAGGTTCTGAGACAGGTTTTAGGTAATACTCTTTCCTTCGAAGCCGTTTCGATGCCTCAAAAAGTGCTTGTTTCCGTTTATAATGAGTTGCGCGATGGTAAAAAAATAACCATGGTACATCTTCTCAATGCCACAGGAGTAAAGGTTAAAAATGGAGATGTTCTGCCTTTACCGAATCCTACCTGGGAAGAGATTAAGGACGATATGAGTTTTGAAATCTCATTGCCATCCCTCAGCGAATCTTATTATGCAACTCCTGATTCTCCCGGACACAAAACAGTCAGGATAGAGAAAATAAGTGAAGGACGTTTCAAGATAATTGTTCCTAAAGGAACTGTTGATAAATATGGGATCGTGTATTTAATTCAATAAAAGATTAACTGCTTGCCAGGAAAATCTTCCTGGCAACATGAAAGAGGCTGCCTGAAAAGGCAGCTTTCTTTTTTATTAATCGCATGCAATCTCTGCAAGCCATATCAAACGGATATTAATGTTAAGGCACAAACTAATTTTTTCCAAATCAGTAGGTCATCCCAAACTGCCAAAGAGGAACGGTGTTCAAATACCCTGATTCGATATCATCTTTCACGATAAAAGCTTTATCAATGCCCAGGATTTGCTTCTTGCCTTTATTCTTTCCGTCCACCTCAAAGGTATAATCTCCAATCAGGAAATCTGCCAGCGGCGATACAATGACCTCATATTTTACTCTTAGTTGGTTCAGAAAAAACGTTTCTCTTGTATTTCCGGTATTTGGGTTATCGTTTGCTAAACTGTAAATCAAGTTGGTATTGTCAAGATAAATATTATCCACCTTACCCAGCCCCCTTATTCCTCCGGTTGCATCCCGTAGTTGTGCTATCATTCCGGCTTCTTCAATAAACAGGCAATAATCGGTTATATTATTCCGGCTGGCGGAAAGTGCAGTTGCTATACTTGTCATATTGGGCTTAAACGGCACACTTTTAACAACAATGGCCAGCAATTGCTTCAACTTTCGGCCGGTGGACACATTCATGCCTGCATACAACGGAATATCTGTTTCCAAAGTCTGGTTTACTATCTGTTTTAACCTCAATTCAAAGTCTTCTTCTAATCCAAAAGGATAATACCCTTTTTTCAGATAATCTTCAAAAAGAGGCAGCGGATGTTTTACCCCGGGAAGTTCAACTTTATGTTCCAGAATTTCTTCCAGGGAATAGGCCCGGACAGATATTTGATGAAACAAATGCAAATACTCCCTAAAAGACAAACCTTGCATATGATACATTACAGCTCTGCGACTTAAATCAGAGGCTCCTTTCCTGATATCCAATACTGAAGAACCGGTAAACACAATATTCAATTCTGGATGATAATCATAGATCAGTTTCAGTTCCTTAGCCCAATCTTTGTATTTATGAATTTCGTCTACAAACAGGTATTTCCCGCCGCGCTTTACAAAAGCATCCGCTAAATCAATCAGCTTGTTATCGGCAAAATAAAAGTCTTCTGCCGTTACATAAAGCGTTTCATCAGGATTCAGGTTCTTTTTGATATGCTGTAAAACCAAAGTAGTCTTCCCAACTCCACGAGGCCCGGTAAGTCCGATCATACGGCTTTTCCAGTTTATCTCAGCATAAATGTACCGGAAGAAACCGGTATCTGTCTCTTTAAGGAGCTTATGAAACTGTTCGAATAATTTGTCCATGGCGGTTTATTTTGAACAAAGATAATGTATTTTGCACTACGATAGTGCATATTTTAATCATAAATGCACTATTATAGTGCAAAGATATTGTTTTGAGTTCTTTTACATCCAATCAATATGTCTGAATCTTGATTTGCATGATTAAAGGATTTGCATGAATGAAGGTGGTGTAGTGCGAATAGAAATATCATTAGAAACGATGAACCATTTCCCCACTCGTTACAAACGAAGGGAGACTGCAGGACTGCTTTGTTATGAATTTATTAAATATCCTGAAAATCAAAATATTTCGTTCAAAGGAACAGGTTATCTAAATAATTTATATTTTAGATGGATCTTTCATTACAATAATAATTCATATGGATATAACTCAATATTCACTATAGTTCAGTAAAGTTAGATCACGTATTACAAATTTAATTTTATAAAACCAGGACACACTATGAGAACAGATTTAAAAAAGGATGAAAATGTTGTTCTTGTGATAAGACCTCATTGGTTATTATTAGTTTGGCCTGTAATACTGACGGTTATAGGCCTAATGCTGGGAATTTATTTAGGCGGTTATGGTTATATTATTCCTCTGGTGCTGATTTGTTACCTTTTGTATAAAATCATTCAAAGGAACAATAATCTTTGGGCTGTGACCAATTTGAGGATTATCGATGAGGACGGTGTGTTTTCCGTCAATTCAAAAGAAAGCCCACTGGATAAAATTAATAACGTAACCTACAATCAATCCCTATGGGGCAGGATGTTTGACTTTGGAAACGTTCAAATTCAAACTGCGGCAGAAATTGGCTCAACAACCAATTATATGGTAGAGAAGCCAAATAAACTGAAAGACACAATTACAACGATGCAGGAGGAGTACAAAAGATCTCAGATTTCATCACAAGCCAAGGAATTCGCATCAGCAATTTCCTCCGGTTCACAAAAGCAATCAAAAAGCGATATCGCCTCTGAACTTGAAAAATTATTTGAACTAAAGCAGAAAGGCATACTTAGTGAGGAAGAATTTAATATGGGAAAAAAGAAGATACTGAAGGAGTGAAAATACCCCAATATACATTTATTCTTAACTTAACATCTAACCATTTTAAATAATAAAAATGAAGAAGCTTTTAATTTTAACAATCTTGATTTTAGGATTCTTTCAAGTAAAATCACAAACAATTGAAATTGGACAAGAAGCCGAATATATTAAAAGATTAATCGAATGGTCAACAAAAGATCACAACAGGCCAGATTCTTATGGCAATTATTCAACAACGAGAATTGCTTATAATGTTGCTTATAAAAATGGTGAAATATCAGATGTTATTCAATGTGTTAAAAATCAATTCAATCTTGACTTGAAAATGCCTGTTATTTTTTGTATACATTATTTGATGGTTAATGGAAAGTTGAATTCTATTATTACTGAATATGATAATGTCTCAATTGAAAAGCTAAAAACCGCATATGATAGAATACATAATGGTTATATATTCAATGAATTATATTTTGAAAAAGATTACGAACACTTTTCTAAGGTTTATTTATCGAAAAATGAAAAGGCAACAATAGAATACAAAAAAACAGAATTAAACGCATTACCTGTAAGTTTAAGGAAAAATATTGAAAATAAACAAATTTCGATCCGAGAAAAAACACGAAAAGCGAATCTTGCTCAAGAAGAAGAGGCAAAAAAGATTGAAGAAGCAAAAAAAGTAACCTACGATTTAGAAAAATACGACAAGGAAGTGTATTCTTCTTTTAAAACTGCAATAAAAGATCGTATTAAAGAATATGTTGACTCTAAGTCAAAGAATATACTTTATAGGAGAGTTACAAATTCTCCTTATGAATATCACCCACATGAATCAGATATGAAGTATCGTTTTAAAAATTTGTATAGTGCTTATTATAAACTTGAAGATCAAAGTCGCCCCAGCCAGAAAATAGGAAATATTTATTTCGCGGGTACTACTAATGATATTAAGAGTATTAAGAAGTTTACTTTACTTTCAGGAACAGATACAGATTGTTCCATATTTAACAATATATGCAAAGATAATATTCCACCTATAAAAATTAATGGAGCTTATGGGATGACGGAGGCAAAATATGATAGTATCAATGTTGATTATTATAAAGGTGTCACATTAGTAAAAGTTAAAAATGGAAATGTAGAATTTCTTGAATATAATCCAGATGCTGATATAGCAAAAAAAATACAAGATAAGATGAAAAATGAAAAAAATGGTAGGTATATTGTATCTTATTATTTAAGCGATATAATGGGAGATAAAACGGAATATATAACATTTGAAAAGAGCAAATTTCAGCTTATGTAATTTTTTCAAAGAAATTCTTTAAGAAACGACCTTCTCTGCTACAAGTAAATTTGTTATCCATATAGCGCCATGATTAAAGCTGACTTTTACTTAAAGTTTCAAAACTATAAAGAGCTTGTAAAATCTCTTTTCAAGATAATAGATGGAATTCAAAAAGATATTGAGAGTAAAGGTAGATTGGAAATTTTAATCCCAGGATTGAGTCAAATTGGAATCATGTATACCAGTTTGTTAAAATTGATACCAAATGAAGAAAGTAATTTTGATTTAACATCACTATGCTTAATTTCAAGGTCAATTCTTGAGTTCACTAATAATATTTATTTTTTTGGAATCGATGAAGTTCAACAAGATGAACTGGAATTTCGTTTAGACCTTTATAACTATTTATCAAATAGGGAACGGCTTATGGTAGGGAAACAAATGGATGGATTTAAGAAACTCAATGCAATTGGTGTTACCAAGGATTTAGTAAATAAAGAGAAAGAAGAATTGATAAATAGTGATTTCTTTAAAAAATTATTAACGCAAAATTTGATTAAAGAAGATGAAATTATTAAGTCCAAATATATTTCTCGACAAAACTTACAAAGTAAGCGTAAAATCAAGCAACATATATACAATGATTTTTATTCATTATATTCAACATTTGTTCATTCTGCCCCACTTGCAATCGATACCTATAAGGATTTCTTAATAAACTACAATGATAGAATATTCGATCAGTATAAATATAGTGAAGCAATCATAGACCTTTGTTCCGGGTTCGTTTCAGTGATGTTGCTTGAAGCAAAAATATATACAAACGATTGGACAATTATTTTAGATGAAAACGAAATTGAATGTATTAATAAGTTTGCGAATGATTTAATAAATTAAGATACATTGAGTAAAAATAAAATATACAACATGCATTAATCAGTTACCTTCGGATTAGTTCCGCAAAAGTTCAAAGTTGCTGCTGCGAATTTGCAATCAGGAGTGGTTGAAAGATTTTCATGAATTTTTGTGCCTTTGTATGTATATGATGAATCCAAATTTATATATATTTGATTCCAAAGCTGATATCCTGAAAGAGCCGATATTGAAAAGGAAAAGTGGAGAAATTATCGATACAGAGATTTCACTTGTCACAAAAGCAGATTTGAAGTTATATAACCTGCTCCTTCGGATGTGTACAAAAATTCAAAGAGATGCTAAGCCCCGGATCTTTGATCTGGTTCAAAATGAGTGTTTTTGATTGAGAATAAGACATAGTGGAGTAAAAATAGGAAAGAGGGAAAATGGGGAAACGGGGAAAACTATATCCTCCTGGCTCGTCGGGATATGTACTTAAAACTTGCAGCGGCTGGTTGAGATTTGCAATCTCAACCATTTAACGGGTGATTTGTAATCACCATTAGAGATTATTACAGAGAGGAGTAAACCGAATTATAGATCACGGAGTTAAAGCGCGAAGATCGCAAATCTTCACTGGCGCTTCGATCATAATTATACGGAGGAGGAGGCTTACCTTTCCGGTTATCACACATGCAAAGAAAAATGAGGGAGCAAATCTGGAAATTGAGGGTGTAAAAGACGGCGTAAAACAAGAATTGGGAAAGGTTCATCTACCTTTTCGGATCATTAATTTTTTTTGGGTCTTGTCTGGTATCAAACACATCGGTAATTAATATTCCTTCGCTGACTTTTTTATAAATAATTTTGTAATTACCCTCGACCAAATACCTGTGACCTTCTTCCAGTTGCTCTAACGTGTTTTCGATTTGTCCTGAGTGTGGGTGTTTTTGTAGCTGTTTGGTTGCTGAGAATATATTGCTTCTGATTTTACGGGCGACTTGGTCACTTACATATATTTTATGGTACTTGTAAATTTCAGCAAGAGTTACCGATGCAAAATCCGACCAAATTATCTTCATTTAATCACCAGTTTTCTGATTCAATTTCTAACTGTTCCTGAGACTTAAACTTGCCGTCAAGATAATCCTTATCTGATCGTTTCGCCCTGGCTATTAGTTGTTTTTGAGTAAACGGCTTTAAATTTGCTGTTTTTTCCTGTTGCCTTTGGCCCTCGCTAATTGCGGCTTCTATTTTGTTCAATATTATTCCATCCTGAAGATTAATCAGGTATTCGATTGCTTTTAGTTTCCTCGTTTTTAAATCCATGATTCATCCTTTTTACAAATATACGACACAAACATTGAAATTAACATGCAAATTGTGATCGTTTTTTAATTTCTTCACTTTCCAGTTTACTAAACCTCTGCTCCTCCAGTTTCCCTCAATAAGCGCAAAATCTTATTAAAAACATTAGAACAACTGATTTTTGCGGAACATCAGAACTAATCTATGCTAAAGTCGCTATTTTTATTCCGTCTTTAGCGAAAGCCGCGTGCATACTGATGTTTCTAACTCTATCCGGATTCTGGCAAGAAGTGTAAATAGCCCCTTTAACGCAGGGGCTATTATGATTTAAACAATGGAGGCATTGTGACCCCTTATAGAATATTATCAATTATAAAATTACACTTCCTAAAGACATTTTCAAAATTTAACTTTAAAAATAGTGAAAATGGAAGCAAAAATGGCTGTAATCAACCCCAATGCCTGTGGTATTGATGTGGGTTCTAAAATGCATTATGTTGCTACTGGACAAGGTAGCGAAGAGGTAAAATCTTTTGGCGTTTATACCA